>Ga0182017_10000042_pt1 | contig 87030 bp, 79 predicted proteins | sample 712E3DmetaG_FD_120492 | JGI IMG/M metagenome (GOLD analysis project Ga0182017, IMG submission 120492) | Permafrost microbial communities from Stordalen Mire, Sweden - 712E3D metaG | ecosystem: Environmental > Terrestrial > Soil > Wetlands > Permafrost | place: Sweden: Stordalen | collected... | reverse complement strand
CTACGAATCGCACCCTGATTCCAAGGGCAAAGGCCGCAAAGCTGTTCAGGCGACAGACGTTTTGCGCGCCAGCGTTGTGCTGCTCCATGCCTCATTCGAGGACATGTGCCGGACAATCGAGCGGGAACTGCTGCCCTTCGCCAGCGAAGAGGTCGTGAATGAAATCCCGCTGGTGGGCACCGCACGACATGGACGACCGGAGAAGTTTTTCCTGGGCAAGTTGGTCAGCCATCGTGGCCGGACGGTTCATGAGGTGATTACGCGCTCGGTAGAAGCCCACCTCGACCGCGTGAGTTACAACAGTGTCGAGGAATTCTGTACGTTCCTGACGCGGGTTGATTTCTGCAAAACTCCGTTTGAGCCTTTGCTTCCGCAACTGGCCTCCCTTATGAACCGCCGCCATCATATTGTGCATCAAGCCGACCGCAGCGAGCACCGAGGTCGTGGTCATCAACAGGCAAAGTCACTGAGTCGCGAGACCGTTCGGGGCTGGATCGCCTGTGTGGAAAAAGTCCAAGACGAACTCAACCAGCAATACTGCCGCAAAAGAAAATGACGTGAACGGTTCGTTCGCCGGCAATTGACAAAGCGCCGGTGGCCTGGTCGTCAGGCATGTGGCAAATCCACCCGATGGTGGCGCTGAATTTGTTTGCGCCAATCGGTCAACACTTGCGCCTGCTCCGCGTAGTCCGGCCATTTCGTCACAGCGGCGCGCACCTCCTCGACGATGGCCTCGGCCCGACCCCGTTTCATCAACGCGCTCTTGGCGCAGGCGCGAAAGTCGGCCAGTGTGAATCCGTCGCGCTGCCCGTTCATGGTCACAGTCTGACCTCCGCCAGCGTCATCGTTCATCTCCCCGTTGCCATTTCTTGGAAGAAACTTTCGCCACCCGTCTTGCCGATGCGCGCTGCCGCTTCCGTCCGCGCAATTTCAATTGCTCGATCGGGCTGGGCACAGGTTCCGGGACGAGTAGGTCAAAACGCTCAATGACATCGAGCACCCGGCACACGCGGAGGAAGCTCGACAACTGCGTCGCCACGCTACCCGATTCCAGCCGTTCCACCGTGCGTTTCGAGACACCGGCCTGCTCCGCCAGTTGCGCCTGCGTCAGATTCCGATTCAAGCGCACCTGGGCCAACCGCCCGCCCAACTCGCGCAGGACAGCATCGTCTGTGGCCTGTTTGGTCATTTTCATAACACGTCACTTATGGCGAATAAACGCCTTTAAGTCAAACAACTCGCCACAAATGGCGACTTCCTAGAGTGACCCAATTTGCTGTTTCCGCCTCAACGGGGGCGACCTGCAACTCCCTGCGCAACGGCTCAAGGCGTACCGCCGCTTGGTAATCGTTGCGTCTTGCCACGACAGGAGGCCGCTGATAATCTCTGTGCACTCCCATGGCAACTGACAAGTCCAACAGCGCCAGCCTCGGGTCTGAGGCGAAGTTGTGGCAAGCGGCAGAATATCCAGGCAACCTGCCCATATGGTGGTTGTTGCTGGATAAACACCAGCGTTCACTTTTCGGACAGCTCTAGCCTGAGTCCACTATGTACATCGCTCGTCTACGTATCTCGGGATTTCGAGGAATTCAGGAAGCAGATGTTCGACTGTCGCCGCAATCTGTGTTGGTAGGCCCAAACGGCTGCGGCAAGAGCACGATTGTTGACGCCATCTCGCTTGCGCTCGGGCGAACGAAGATGGTGCGGTCGCTGACCGAGCATGACTTTACCGGGAGCGATCCCATGGCAGCCACACGGATCAAGATCATCGTGACCATTACCGGGTTTGCCAACGATGATCCTGATGAACACGACATGTGGTTCCGAGCTGATCGTGCGGTGCCCAAGTGGCTCGGTACCGACGGGCAGGAATACGCAGAGGCGGATGCCGACCGCAAGCTATGCGCGAACGTGGGTTTCTGCGCCCGGTTCGACCGCGACGAGCTTGAAGTAGTCAGCGTACGGTATTTTCACGACGACGACGACACGGCCGATCCTTTCAGCGACGAGAGTGGTTTTGTTCAGGCGCCAGCCCGGCTCCTGAACGACTTGGGATACTTCGTGCTTCCTGCCCGTAGGGACTGGGACGCCGTGGCGTCCTTTAACTCAGATCTCTTCCGCCGCACCGTCTCAAATCTGGCCGGAATTCCCGCCGACGAAATCCTCGCGCAACGGGATGCCCTCCGTAACCCGGCGGTCAAAATCGAAGATTCGGACAGGCTGGCCGCTCTGGTTACCGGACTAAACGAACGACTCGCTCGGCTAGCGCCAAACGCTCCGAAGTTCCAATTGCGCGTAACCACAGGCGACTCTGAGGCGGTACTGCAGTCCCTGCTTCCCCATTATGCCGCTCCCGGCGGACCGTCGCTGCCCGCTGCCCGCCATGGAGCCGGCTTGGTGGCACTGCAAAGTCTACTCCTGTTGCTCGAAGTGGGGCGCGTCCGACTGGCTAAAGGACTCCCGTTTATCCTCGCTCTGGAGGAACCGGAACTCCACTTGTCACCGGGCATCCACCGGCGATTGGTTGCGGAAGCTGTCGCGACCGCTGAGCAGGTCATCTGCACTACCCATTCGCCGGACGTCGCCCGAGTCTTTCCATCGACTTCCACCCTGATCGTGACCAACGAGGCGGGTCGCTTGGCGGCTCGCCCGTTCTTGGCGCAGCCCCTCACACCGACCGCAAGCAACAACGAGAGAAAACTCTATCTGCAAAATCGCGCTCGCGTGGTTAGCGCTCTTATGCACTCGTTCGTTATGATTCCCGAGGGGCGTTTCGATACCGAGTGGCTGGCCCGGTTCGCCGATGTTGCCGATCCATATACCACGCAGACGAGCCCGTTCAGCGCGGTCTTTGGCGTCGTGCCGACAGAGAACGCCGCAGTAGCATTTACCACCGAGCGGTTGAGCCCGCTGCGGTCGCGCATCGTGGCGCTTGTTGATGGCGACGCGGCTGGCGATACCTACGTCACGGATCTCAAGACGAAGACGCCGCCGCCCTCCCTCATAATCCAATTGCCCACGGGTTGGACTATTGAGGATGTGGTGTGCTGGATGCTGGCTCCGGCTGCTCCGGCTGTGGTCGCCACATTGTCCGCTACGCTACCCGGATTCACGTTCGCGTCGCTGGACGCGCTCCGTGACCTGCTCAAGACAAGCAACAACAGAGGCACGAACACGGTTGGCCTCAAAGAGGACGTGTTGGCCCATGAAGCCATCGCCGGTGTTCTTGACGCGACTCCTTCCTGCCGCGCACGAGTTGTAACCTTCTGCGAAGCGCTCGTCAGCGCCGCTGTTAATGCCAACCATGCACAGATTGTTCCAGACGCCGTGCGCTCGACGGCTGCGATAAGGGTCGTTCGATTCACACCGTGAGTATCAAGGGTTTCACCGGTGGGGCTGGCACTGGCAAGACAACGAGTTTGCTTCGTGAACTAGACGCACACCTCGGAGCCCATCCGTTGGCCCCCGAACAGCGCGTCCTCGCGCTCACCTTCATGCACGGTTCGCGACATCGGCTAGCCGACCGCCTTACGAAATCCTCAGCGCGGCGGCACTTTGAGTGCATGACCCTGGACCGGTTTGCTTGGAATATCTGTCGCCGATGGCGGTCGCGGCTCCGCGCTGCTGGTGGTTTTGTACCAATCGACTTGGAAGCACCGGACTACGATGCAACATGCGAGGCTGCCGGACGGCTGCTTCTGGCCCCCGAGGTGGCAAAATGGGTCGCTGCACGCTATCCGGTAATTGTCCTTGATGAGTTTCAGGACTGCGCGCCGGTCCGCCTCGCGCTTGCGCAGCGTTTGTACGGGAGTGTGAAAATGCTTGTGGCCGCTGACGATTTCCAGAACCTCAACCTAACTGACGAAAGTCCGGCCGTCGTCTGGTTACGTGGGTTAGACGCCAGTGAGGAGTTGACCATCAACCGGCGCACTACCGATGCTGACCTGATTGCTGCCGCTCACGCACTCCGTGCCGGCACGCCGTTGTCGGCCGGTGTTAGTAGCAGCTTCAAGCTGATCGGTGCCCCGTCGGCTGCGGTGGCTGCCTCATTCATCTCCCAGACGATTGCTCCCGCTGCGGGTAAGGATGCCGTGCTTCTTTCGGCGGCCCGACCGGGCACTTCAGCGTGGATTGACAAGGTGCTAGAACTCGTGACGACCAAACAATACGGAAAGCAGAAGGCCGGGCCTGTGCCTATCAAATGGGAAACAACCGCCGACAGCATTGGTGAAACCGCGATAGCCACTCTCGGCATTGCTGACAGAAACGGGGAAATTGGCGCAGCAACAATCCTAGCGCTGCCACGCAGCCCTATAGCCACTCCGTTAAGCCGGTGGGTGGAGCATCAACGCCGCGTGCTGGGGCGGACTGAATTCGGGGCCTCCGAAGTTCGCGCACAGGTCAAGCGCGCCGTGCAACACATCCGGTCCCTCGGCTTGACGCCTCAAGGCGGTCGCCGCGCCATGACAATTCATCAGGCGAAAAACCGCGAATTCCCAGTGGTGATCGTTCTCTGGCCGTTTCGAGTAGTGGGCGATCCGGTGCTCGCGCGCCGGTGGCTCTACAATGCGATTACTCGTGCCAAACGACGTGCCATCGTCATTGTGGAAGACCCCAAGAAACAACGCCTCACCGCACCGCCGTTTGCATATCCGTCACTGGCAGGTGCAGCAGAAGCTGCAAAGTCGGTGGAGACAGAAACCCGCATCGCCACGACAACGGGTGCGCCAGCGTAAACTCCCGAAAGAGTCGGCTTGAGAATTGACAAACTGCGGGACCTCGTTAAATCTCTCCACTCGGACATCGGACGCGGCGTTCTCGGGCAGTATCAAAAACAGTATCAAATGGGGTTCAACAAGACCACTCATCGTCAGCGGAGAGCCGCAACTTCGACATCGAACAGTATCAAATGGCGCTCAAAAAACCGCCTCGTCCTGCTCCAAACTTGCATGCGGCAAGTGGCTCTTTCTTTGTTTTCCCATCATTCCCATTTGATACTGCCATTTGATACTGGTTGCTGTTTTTGGGGCATATTTGGGCTAAACCGGGCAAACGTAAAAGTGCAAAAAAGCCCGTAAACATTGGGGAAACTAACGATAGCTAACCGTGGCAAAAACCCGTTTTTGATACCCCATGCAAGTGCGCTACCAGACTGCGCTACGTCCCGGTTCTTTTAAGCTAACACAACCCCACCTCGTGCGGCAACACAACTTTGAACTTTGCACCGTGCGCCGTTGCTGCTAGACTGCTGTTGCTATGGATGATCCACTCCTGAAACTACTCGAAGAACATGCGCTGCGAACACCTGATCAACTCGGGAAGATGCTCAACTGCTCTCCCGATGAAGTCCAGCGCCGCATCAAACAGTACGAGGACGACAAGGTCATCCTCGGCTATAAAGCCATCATCAACGACGACAAGCTCGACACCGGCCTCGTCAAGGCCGTCATCGAGGTCAGGATCCAACCGGAACGCGAAGGCGGTTTTGACCGCATCGCCAAACGCATTGCAAAGTTCAACGAAGTGACCTCGTTGTTCCTAATGTCAGGCGGTTATGACCTGCTGATTTTTGTCGAAGGCCGCAGCCTGCGCGAGGTCGCGCAGTTCGTGGCCGAAAAACTCGCAACGCTTGAAGGCGTTACCTCGACAGGCACCCACTTCATGCTCAAGACCTACAAGGAACAAGGCGTACTAGTAGATGGCGGCGAAGAATTCGAACGCTTGAAGGTTAGTCCGTAGCAACGTGCTCTGAAGCGATTTCGTTCCTGTATGCGCCGGTGGACTTCCTTGCTTTTCATTCCTTGGCTGCTAGGATAGCGCGGCCATGCCACAGAAACGGACAACTAAACGCGATTTTGTCGCGGAGCACGTGCGCGGTATTCCACGCTCGGGGATCCGCGACTTTTTCGACATCGTGCAGTCGATGGATGACGTGATCTCGCTGGGGATCGGCGAGCCGGGATTCGTTACGCCGTGGCATATTCGCGAGGCAGCCATCTACGCGCTAGAACAAGGCAAGACGGGCTATACGTCGAACTTCGGTCTGTTAAAGCTGCGACGCGGCATCAGCCGCTACGTCCACGACTTCTTTCACGTCGACTACAAGCCGGAGACGGAAATACTCGTGACAGTGGGCGTCAGCGAGGCGCTGGATATTGCCCTGCGGTCGGTGATCAACCCGGGCGACGAGGTTCTTTACCACGAGCCGTGCTATGTTTCGTATCACCCAAGTATCCAGCTCACGCATGGCGTAGGCAAGGCGATCCAAACCAGCGCCACGGCGAAGTTCTCACTGCGTGCTGCGGACGTCGAGGCCGCAATTACACCGCGCACGAAAGTGCTGGTACTGAATTTTCCTACCAACCCGACCGGTGCATCGTTGGGCGGCGAGGAATTGGAGAAGATCGCGAAGGTGTGCATCGATCACGATCTCCTTGTCATTACCGACGAGATTTACAGCGAGTTGACCTACGGGGCACAGCATCGCTCCATCGCTGCGTTGTCGGGTATGAAGGACCGGACAATTTTTCTGCACGGGTTCTCGAAGGCGTTCGCGATGACAGGCTTCCGTATCGGCTACGCCTGCGCGCCTGCCAATTTGATCGAAGGCATGCTGCGTGTGCACCAGTACTCGATGCTTTGCGCGTCGATTATCAGTCAGGAAGCCGCCATCGAGGCGCTCGCACACGGGATGGACGACGTGTTGGCGATGCGTGAGCAATATCGGCTCCGACGCAACTTCATCGTGAAATCATTCAACGAGATTGGACTATCCTGCCATATGCCCAATGGCGCGTTCTATGCCTTTCCGTCGGTGCTTGGCACGGGATTGAGTTCGCGCGAGTTTGCCATTCAACTGCTGGAGCGCGAACGTGTCGCTGTAGTACCGGGCAACGCGTTTGGGCCCGGCGGCGAAGGTCACGTCCGCGCCAGCTACGCCACGGCGATGCCAGACATCGAAAAGGCCGTAGAACGTATCGCTCGCTTCGTCAAGCGCGGCTGAAGATTCTGCTTCCGACCGCGCGCCGGGGGTAGGGGAGCGTGCCGTCCTCTACCTATCAGTTTCCCTGCTCGACTTTCCGCTGGTATTCTTTGCCCGCGTAACCCGAGACTCGCGCCAAGCGTTCCCATTCGTAGGCCACTCGTTTATAGGCATCTTGCGTCAAACTGTCGGCCTTCATATCCGGGAAGGTCTTTTCCACCTTCACCCATGCGTCGATCAAGCGTTCGTAGCGCGTGTTCACGTTGTCGTCCGACAACCACCGCGCTGTGGCTCCTGCGAATTCCTCCGCCTCATTATGAAACTCCGCGACCGCGCGCGCTCCCGTTTCCTGCGACACGTCCACACGCTGCCGTAAGGCTGAATCCTCAAGGTTCCGTGCCGTAATGGCCAGCACTCTGGACTGCGCGCTCATGTCTTCACGATGCGTCTGCATCACTGACACACGCGTGGCACAACCCGCAACCAACATGATTCCAACCAACCCTGCCACTATGCCAATCTGCCTCATGACGACCTCCTATGTTGTTAGGTTAAGATGCCACGATGAGTCCGTCGCACCCTACACGTGCTAAATCATAGCACAATCCGATGGTCTGGACAAAGTCTCAGCCTGCTATTACACTAACCACTCAAGCTTTGAGGTTTCTCAATGGGAAAAGCGTTACAACTGAACATCGGTTTGATCGGCGCTGGCGTCGTGGGCGGCGGCGTGGTGAAGAATCTCACCCGCAACGCCGACCTCATCGCCGAGCGGCTCGGTATCCGTCTCAACCTTAAATGGGTTTGCGACAAGGACGCCGCGCGCCTGAAAGGTCTGCCTGTTCCCAAGAAAGCGCTGACTTCCGATGCCCAAGCTGTGTTGGGCGATCCCGAAGTCCACGTGGTCGTTGAACTTGTCGGCGGGACTGGCTTCGCCCGCACTCTCATTCTTGATGCGTTGAATCGCGGCAAGGTTGTCGTGACCGCCAACAAAGCGCTGCTTGCTCATCATGGCGAAGAAATCTTTGCCGTAGCAGCAAAGAATTCAACCAACATTTTTTATGAAGCCAGCGTTTGTGGCGGCATACCGATCATCAAATCTCTGCGCGAAGGTTTCGTTGCCAATCGGTTCCCGCTCATCTACGGCATTGTAAATGGCACCTGCAATTACATTCTCTCCCGCATGACTGCGGAAGGAAAAGACTTTGACGAGGCGCTGGCAGAGGCGCAGAGACTCGGTTACGCGGAGGCTGATCCATCGCTGGACGTGGATGGTGGCGACTCAGCCCATAAGGCGACCATTCTAGCCTCGTTGGCACACGGCTTCTGGACGGGCTTGGAGAACACCTATGTCGAAGGAATCCGCCATGTCACCCTGCACGATATCGAGATCGCTCGCGAACTTGGCTACGTGGTTAAGTTGCTGGCGATCATAAAGACTGCCGATGGCGGAAACGTCGAAGGGGCACGGCATGCCGTGCCCCTACAGGAATCTGCTCCGGTCGAAGTTCGCGTGCATCCGACACTAATCCCACGCGATCACGTTCTTGCGAATGTGAGCGGTGCATACAACGGCGTGGTCGTCCGCGGCGACATTGTCGGGGATACGATGTTCTGGGGCCGTGGGGCAGGGGCTGATGCGACATCGAGCGCGGTGATTGCGGATCTGGCCGATGCGGCGCTGAACCTGAAATTTGGCAGCATCCAGCGCGTGCCGGCTTTTGTTGCGCATCGGCTTAACGCGCGAGTTCGCATCATCGACGACGTCGAGTCACGGTACTATCTGCGACTCACAGTCGAAGATCGATCTGGCGTTGTCGCCAAGGTTTCCAAAGTCCTGGGCGACGCCGACATCAGCATCGCCTCGGTATTGCAGCGCGAAGCGCCGGAGCCGAGCGATCACGTGCCGCTAATCTTTATGCTGCACACAGCGAAAGACCGCGCGGTGCGGAACGCGGTAGCTGAGATCGACCGACTATCTGTCGTGAAGGACAAAACCATCGTCATCCGCGTGGAGAGTTTTGACTAGATGATGCGTGTCTGGAGCGGAGTCATTAGGCAACCCGACGCGGTACTGAAAGTAATGGGAGTTTAAATGGCAGTCATCGTCCAAAAATACGGTGGTACATCAGTCGGTAGTCCCGACCGGATCAAGAATGTCGCCCGGCGCGTCCTGGCTACGCAGCAGGAAGGCAACAAGGTCGTGGCCGTTGTGTCCGCCATGAGCGGCGTGACCGACTCGCTTATCAAACTGGCCAAGGAGATTCATACTGAACCGAACGAGCGCGAGATGGACATGTTGCTGGCCACGGGCGAACAGACAACCATCGCGTTGCTGGCGATGGCGTTGCACGCGCTTGGCGCGAAGGCTGTGTCGTTGACGGGCGCACAAGCAGGCATAGTCACGGACGGCATTCACACCAAGGCGAAGATCGCCAATATTACGCCGAAGCGCGTCCACGAATTGCTTGATGAAGGCAACATCGTCATCATCGCGGGCTTTCAGGGCACCACACCCGAAGGATACATTACCACACTCGGGCGCGGCGGAAGTGATCTCAGCGCGATCGCGATTGCCGCTGCGGTGAAAGCTGATGTCTGCCAGATTTATACCGATGTGGATGGGGTCTACACGTCCGATCCGCGTATCGTGCCGAACGCACGCAAACTCAACGAAATCAGCTATGACGAGATGCTCGAATTGGCCGCGCTCGGCTCAAAGGTCATGCAGGCCAGATCTGTCGAGTTTGCGAAGAAGTTCGGCGTCGTGTTTGAGGTCCGAAGCAGTTTCAACAACAATCCAGGAACCATCGTGAAAGAAGAAACATCCAAAATGGAAGATGTCGTCATCCGCGGCGTTGCGGTTGATAAGAACCAGGCCAAAGTCACCATCGCTGGCGTGCCCGATAAACCCGGCGTCGCCGCGAAAGTATTCAAGACTATTGCCGACGCCAACATAAACATTGACGTCATCGTCCAGAACGTCAGCGAAAAGGGATCCACCGATATTTCCTTCACCGTCGCCGCCAATGAAGCGGACAAGGCCGCCAAGGTGCTTCAGCCAGTCGTTAGAGAGATCGGCGCCCGCGAAGCCACCTCGACCTCGAACATTGCCAAGCTTTCGGTTGTCGGCATCGGCATGCGTTCGCATCCCGGTGTTGCCGCGAAGATTTTTGAGACGCTGGCCGATAACGGCATCAACATCAACATGATCTCCACGAGCGAGATCAAGATCAGCGTGATTATCGCCCTCAAAGACGCCGAGAAAGGCACCTGCGCCATCCACGACGTGTTCGGTCTGGCGAAAACCTAGTTGCGCAAACTGGGTGTTGTTTAACGGTTGTAAGGATTGGGCGTGGGCTGGCCGGCTGTGCCTTCCGCAGCGCCTTCCATCACAGAACCGGGCACACGCATGACTCCACCAACCGGTTTGCCAGCTTCTTTCGCTCCTTGATTGACATTCTCCATTGTGGAGGCGCAACCAGTGAGCAATAAACCGCCAAACACCGCGAGCGCAAAATGAATGAATCTTCGCATGATTTCCTTGCTGACTATTGGGGTCGGATAATGTCCCCGGCCTTGGCTTCGCCGAGTTTGCCTTCCGCTTTGGCTTTCGAGAACTTCTCATCGACCTGATAAACCTTGATGGTTCCGAGCTTGGTTTCTTCGGCGCCCAACTGTTCGCCTGTGGACGGATCCACAAGTGCCTCGCCAACCTTGTAAACGGTGAACACATCGCCCGCCGCGACGCCTGTCCGGGTCCCCGCGCTAATGTAGATGTCGTCGCCGCTGGCCTTGATAACGTGGCCTTGGAAAGGAACGTCCTTCAGCTTGCTGGCGATGATGTTCACGGCATTATCAATTGCGATTTGAGTGGCTTTGCCCAAAGGCGTTTTCTTGAAGCCCTCGGTGCCGAATGCCACACCGCCCGCATTGACACCCACCGACATGCCGCCCGCGGTGGCTTTGCCTTCAACCCGTTGCGAATCCAGCACCTGTCCGGTGGTCGTGTCGATCAGGCGGATGATCAACCCGACATGAGCTTCCTCGCGTTTGTTGGCCAGTTGCACAGGCCCGAAACCGATCCCGGTGCCGCTGCCAGCGGACTTGTTTTCAAATTCCGTGACGGTTCCCTTGACCAAAATTTGGGCGCTGATAAGTTTCCCCGTCTGGGCGGATTTTGACGTCTGGGTCCGGCCACTGGTTGCCAGGTCCTGTTCCGCCGTCACGTCTCCGAGTGTCTGCCGTTCCAGCACGATGAACTGGCCGCTCTGCATCAGCGCATCGGTCAACTGGTCAGCCATCCCATCATCGAGCATGACCTGTCCCTTCCAAGAAGTCTTATTCTCAAAACGGGACACTGCGACGATCTTCTTGAGTGACGCGGCGAATGTCTGGGAAGCCAGCAGCAACCCCACAACAACCAGGATTGCCGATCCACGCACGGACAACTTTCGATTTCTCATATTGTTCATCTGTCCACCTCCACCTTGGATTGGGTTGAATTCTTCGACGGCATTATCACTCCGGCGACTCCTTCTTTTCCAGCTTTTTCCAGTTGCCACGCTAAGTTCAGTGTTACTTCCCTCTGGCCGCTAGCTGGCAGCAGGAACGGCTGGCAAAGACTGGTATGTTCCGTCAGGCTCCCAGCGATCGTCAGCGGCATAACCGAGTTGGCACAGCAACGTACCCGCCAAGGCTTTGAAAAAGGCCGCCTCTGTGCGGGTCAGCCCGACACGCCACCGGCCAATGGACGACGAGGAAAGCGGTTGGGTTGCTTCCGGATTGTGTGGGAACTTTTCCACATCGCGCGAAGCGCTTTTCACGGTGTGGAATGCCATGACCTTCTCATCCCACGGCTCGCCCAGAAACGCCAATAACCTCCGCAATGTCTGTTCTGTGTCCGACACTAAGTCCTCGTACCGCACTTCGCAGTACCGTGGGTCGTCTCGATAGGCCAAACCAGCCCGCACATCTCTCACCCACCTTTCAATACATATCCTGATTGGGTTATCGGTGTGGCATTTGGTCATCTGACCGTTCACCAGCTTGTATTGTGGATGCCGGCGTAGCGAGCAAACGACGTCGCGTCCATCGCGAATCACGTGGACAAACTGCGCCTTGGGAAAATGCGCGAAGATATAATCCAGCACCGCAACATTCTTCGGGGTCTTCTCGGCCCAGCGACGCTTGCCTGTCGCACCCGCATACTCGGCAAGGAACCGATCTGTAAACTCCGCCAGCGACGAGCACTGTTCCTTCAGCTCGCTGATTCGATCCTGCGGGAAATCGAATCGCCGTGCCAATTCAGCAGGCGGAATCCCTCCGCCCACTCCAACCAAAAACAATTCGCTCTCGGGTCCACAGGAGATATTCGGGTGCGAATCAAGCATCACACGCAACAATGTTGTGCCGCTCCGACCGCAGCCGCCGATGACAATCGGTGTTGCGTTGGATACGTAAGGTTGTGAACGCCACTCGGCAAAATTCATAGCCACTCCCGGTCTCGCGCGGCATTTTCGACCGCACTACCTCGCATCACCTTCCGATGCTCTTATAAACGAAACCGAGCTTTTCCATTTGCTTCGGATCGAAAACGTTTCGTCCGTCGAACACGATGGGCTGCCCCATGACGGAACGCAGTTTTTCGAGTTCGAGATGCCGAACCTCATCCCATTCGGTGCAAATCAATAACGCGTCGGCATCCTTGGCTGCGGCGTACGGCGAGTCGAAGAATTCCACGCCTTGCAGAAGTTCGCGGGCTTTCTCCGCTGCCTTAGGGTCGTAGGCGCGGATGCGAGCGCCTTCTTTCTGGAGGGGACGGATCACATCCAGTGACGGCGCGAGACGCATATCATCGGTGTTGGGTTTAAACGCCAGACCGAGCACTGCGATCGTCTTGTCCTGCACGATCCACAGCGTCTCGTGAATCTTCTTCACGAAACGCTCGATCTGCTCCGTATTGACGCGCTGGACTTCCTTCAGGAGACGGAAATCGTAACCGAGTTGCTCGGCGATATGAATGAACGCGCTGAGATCCTTTGGAAAACACGAGCCGCCGTAACCGAGTCCGGCATTGAGGAAGGCGCGGCCAATCCGTTTGTCAAGTCCCATGCCATGCGCCACGTCTTCGACGTTCGCTCCTGATGCCTCGCAGATGGCGGAGACGGCGTTGATGTAGGAGATCTTCAATGCTAGGAACGAGTTGCATGCGTGCTTGATCAGTTCCGCGGAATTGATGTCCGTAACGACTATTGGCGCTTTGAACGGCGCGTACACTTCCTTCATCTTTGCCACCGGACGGTCGCTTCCCACGCCGATCACGACACGATCGGGATGCATCAAGTCCTGCACGGCGCAACCTTCGCGAAGAAATTCGGGATTGCTGACGACGTCGAAATCCACCTTGTGACGATTGTATCGCTTGATCACCTGCGCGACTTTCTCGCCCGTCTTGACCGGTACGGTGGATTTGTCCACGATAATCTTGTACTCGGTCATTGCGCCGGCGATTTCGCGCGCGACTTTCTCGACAAAACTCATGTCCACCGAGCCATCAGGTCGCGGCGGCGTTGGCACGGCAATGAAAACGACCTCGGCGTGGTTTACGCCCTCGGCGATCTTGCCAGTGAACCGCAGCCGCTTCGATGCGACGTTCTTTTTGACGATCGGTTCCAGTCCCGGTTCGTAGATGGGGATCTTGCCGTTTTCGAGCAGGGCGACCTTCTTCAGGTCATTGTCCACGCAGACCACGTCGTGGCCGGCCTCGGCGAAACACGCGCCAGTGGTCAAACCTACATATCCAGTTCCTACAATTGCGATCTTCACCATCGTCATGATCCCCCTGCAATCCCAATGCGGCTGAGCGGCAGACCCAAGCCTGGAAACGCCCGCAACGATACGGCAAAGAAAACCGTCAATTCGTTACGACTGCTGTTAATACCTCGGGTATTGCGTCTCAGGCCGTACGTGATCAGCCAGTCGTGTGTCTCCTGGCGCAGCGCGTACTCCTGTTCTTCCCATACGCCGTCGCGCATGTCGAATCGTTGGTACATGTGCGCCGTCCAGTGTCGGCTCAGGCGCGCGGCTGTGTCCAGACACACCAGATTGCTGTCGTTGCGCAAGAACAGTGTCCCGATCCCTACGGTCCAACGATCCGTGTCCATTACCCGGATGGCCGTGTTAAATTCCCGGAGCACGTCGGCGTGCAGGTCATACCGTGTAAACAAATCTATCGACAAGTATGCCACCGGCCGCAACCGTAACGTGCTGTACAAATCGGAAAAGTTACGTTCGCCATCGTTCTTCTCGATGTGCCAGTCGGTCCAGTTCTCCAACTCTACCAGATCCCATGGTCGCCCGTCCCGACGCGTTTGCAGTTTCTGATTAAGGCCGAACCGGAGCGTGTTCTCCTTCGTGATATCGTCAATCGAGTTGTATGCCGGGAAATCCAGCGGCGAATACCGGGTCAACACCAAGCTATCGCCGCCCTTCAGCGTCATGCTGCGGACAGTATCAAACTGGAACAGGTCGTTCGTTCCCTTGTTCGGCGTCGGAATAAACTGGTAGTCGGCAAACGGCTGAATGATATGACGCAGGCCGTCCACCTGGAGCGCATTGCATTTCACGTCGTCCCATGTCCTCGAGATCTTGAAAGAGGTTTCCGCGCCGAGATCGAATACGAACCGCCGTACTCCGTTGGTATCTTCAGCCGTATCCGGCGCGCGGGTGTAATAAGTGTACCGGATGCCAGCATGCGGCACAACCGATAGCCAGCCGCCGTAAGTCTGCGGCATCAGGATTTGGTGAAACGTGTCCATGCGGACTGCGTTGCCCATGAAATTGGTACTCGCCGCGCCGAGAAGATTCGTGTTGCCGTGAGTCATATCATACTCGCCCACGCTGCTCTCACCCTCGTAGAAGAATGGCGTTGACCCGATCCGCGTGCGATTCACCGCCCATTTTGCTTCCGGCATCCGTTCCACTTCAGCAAAGAAATCATTCAGTTGCGGCCGCGCCAGCAGCGACAACGTATAGTTCTGGCCGCGTTTCGTGATGTCCGCGACTGAATCGGGTTCGCGCTCGTGGCGGAAATCGTCCAGGAAAAAGTCCTCGACGACATATGGGTCGCTGAGCTTGTTGAAATCAACCGTCAAAGTAATGTCGTCCGGGAAATACTGTTTGTGCAGCCATTGGGCGCGGTACCGACTTGTAGAGACGTCCACGCCCGTAACCTTGTCAGCTTTGGGCGTGGTCATCGGCTTGGCATCGCTGATGAAATATCCGTCCAATTTCCCCTGGCCTTCGGGAGCGACACGGTAGCCCAGGTCCAGACCGCCGCCGACGCCCCGGCGGGTGCGTTCATCCAAATGCACCGTGAGTGCCGTGTTGGTGGTCAATTGCCATCGCGTGCTGCTCAGAAAAAAGAACCCTTGATCCGAATTCACGCCCAGCGTGACCGCAAACGGCGGGTCATCGCTGTGCGGTGTAAAACAGACCACGGGAAGCCAGAAAACTGGCAACTCGCCCAGTTTCATCACCACGTTGTGCAGTTCGATCCGGCCATCGGGCCAGATTTCGGCGTGCGTAGCTTCCAACCGGTAATGGGACGGTTCGTAGTCGCACGTGGATAACGCGGCCTGCGTGGTCACATAATGGTTGGTCCCCAACTCGCTGATCGAATCAATCCACAATGTGACCCCGTCGACAAACCCGCGGACGTGCTCCGCACGCATCTCCGTGGAGTCAAAGTTGTAGTAAGCGGCCGGCGCGGTCCATTCCCGTCCCTCACGCGTCAGCCGAACGTGGCCTTCAGCCCAGGCTTCATGCGTCTGGCGATTGTAGCGAACACGGTCGGCCTGCAACACGGCGCCTTTGTGGCGTATCACGACGGCGCCTTCGCCATAGGCCATGCTACTGGTCTGGTCGAGCCGCAACTGCTTGGCGTCAACCATCGCCGGCTCACCCCGCACGCCCCCGGCAGGTGCGGCCGGTCCCGCGCCTCGAGCCGTGGATGCTGACACCAGCAGGGCGAGTGCAACAATCCAGCAACGAGATCTTCTCCCATTTGTCATAGGACGAGCGGCACGCTATCACAGTGCGTGATTTCCCAGCAAGACCAAAGCCACTACTATTTCGATATTTCAACGACAAGCGATGGCTTCGATTTCAACAAGCGCGTCCTTCGGCAACCGCACCACCTGCACAGTGGAGCGGGCCGGCGGCGCCTCCGCGAAGAACCGCGCATAGACAACGTTCATCGCGGCGAAGTGGTTCAGATCGGTGAGAAACACAGTCGTCTTCACGACGTTGGCGAGATCGAGATTCTGCGAACGCAGCAACGCGCGAATGTTTTCCAGGACGCGGGTCGTCTGCTCGGCGATGCCGCCTGCGACCATGTTGCCGGTAGCCGGATCGAGCGGGATTTGTCCCGCACAAAACAGAATATCTCCCGCCCACACCGCTTGCGAGTACGGCCCGACAGCTTGCGGCGCGGCATCAGTTGCCACTGTTTGCCGATGCATTCCTTTCCCCTCGATTACCATCTATGGCGCTGGCGCGCCAGCACAGCCAGGCTGCAAAAAAGAGCAGCGCGAAATCGCGTGCCAGTGTCAACGCGTCAATCTTACCGGCCTCGATAGTGCCAAAGCAACCGCAGTTGATGTCAAGACGGCGGACCAACGCCTGCCCGATTGCAGCCAGAAAAACGCCCATCAGCCCGGTAATCACCAACGAACTGCCCGGCAACCAGAAGCCCATCACCATCAATATCCCGGCAACCGTCTCGACCCACGGCAGCGTGATTGCCACGAAATTCACCAGCGCCGCCGGCGGCACACGGTAGTTCGCCACGTCGTTGGCGAACTGGGCTGGCTCAAGGATTTTCACCACGCCGGCATAAATAAAGATGCCGCCGATCACCAGCCGCAATACGAAGCTGAGAAATCTGGTGAGCAATGGTTGGCGCGCAGTCATGATTCAGCCCCTTTTTCGGTGGGGAATCCTGCTTTTCGCCACGTCGTCCAGCCGTTGACCAGTACGCGCACATGGGCGTAGCCACCGCGTTCGCGGAGCAGCGTCATCAGCCGGTGACTCAAATCGCACTGGTCGCCGTCACAGTACACTACGATTTCCGAGTCCGGGCTTAGCATGGACGCCACTTTCGGGAAATACTTATCGAACTGTTCAACTGGCAGACTATGCGCCAGCGCGATATGGCCTACGGCGTAGTCCGACGGCTCCCGCGCGTCAAGAAAGAAGGCCGTACCCGCGCGCCAGAGTGTCTCTGCTTCCGCCACGGAAATTCTGTCCTTCTCCGTCACCGGCAGTCTTGGTGGGCGGATCAGCGGGAGCCGACACGGTGTGCCGGTTTTGTCCATATCACGGCGCAGGGCATTGGCGGCCAGTCCTACCACTGTACTGACCAGCACGAGGATCACCGCTTGCAGGAGTGCGCGCCGCATGTCAGGGGGCGACCCTAGTAAGCCTGTCTCATCACTGGTTCACAGGGGTCGTGGGGTTCGCGGGGGTCGTTGCGGGTAAGGCGCGGACCGGCACTCTTCGCACTGGCAACACTTGGATCACGACGGGGACTTGAACTTCCTTATAATTCGTCAGGTTGGTCGCAAACTTGATCGCTCCTTGCGTGGTCTCCCCCGGTGCTTTGGTCAGCTTGGCGATTACGACGTAGGCCATGCCGGTCGTGACTGTTTGCAGTTCCAGGTTCAAATCGGGCAGACTGGAGGTCAGTTTGCTCACTTCCAACGGTTGCCCGGCCTGTGCCGTGGATATCATCACTCGGCGCGTCGTCGCCGCTATCGAACGGGAGCCCGGCCAGTTCTCCGGGTCGGTGATACTCCAGTGCAGAGTCTCCGGCGTCACGGTCAGTTCGCCAACTACGCGCCCGGAAATACTAAGGCGAATGGCCGGTGTGTTGGTGTCAGCCGCATACACCCGCAGAGCGTCGCTGAATGTCCCGAACTTACCGGTTGCTTTCACCTCAACCATGATCCGCGCGCTGGGAGGGGTATTTGTCTCGGCACCCATCTCAATTCTCGCCGACAACCTTGGACTGTCAGTCACCACCTTGGTGAGAACAAGTTTCTGGCCGTCCATGCGCCGTACCGTGAACGTCACGTTCGTGGTGGCGCCTTCGCGCAGCATGTCAACCAAGACCTGCGGCGGCTGGACGTCGTACGTCTTCAGAAGGTCAGCCTTGATCGTCAGCCGTTGCGAGGGGTTATTAGTATCGTTCGACGGAACGGTGATATACTTCTCAATGTGACCAGCAGCTTGTGGCACATTGACACTGAAGGTCAGTTCGCCTTTTTCGCCGGGCGACAGCGTTTCCGGTTTCACTCCCGCCACCGTGCAACCACAACTTGGCTGCGGCTTCTGGATGGTCAGGACTGCGTCACCAGCATTGGTGAACACAAATGTCCCCTGAAGCCGGTCAACCTGCGATGTCGTGCCAAAATCATAGATCATCTTCTCGAACTGAAGCTTCGGCCCGCTTCCGGCCCATGCCGTCGCTCCCACCACCAGCATCCCAATCACCGCTGCCAAAACCTGTCGTGTTTTCATTGTCATTCCTCCAAAATGTAAAGTTTTGAAAGCCTACATGATTGTTCCGCATATGGCAAGCCAAACCATCTGGGCTTGTCCTAACCGACGACTTAGACTAAACTAAATGAGTTATGTTCAAAAAAGCTTTACTGCCGATTCTTTTGATCCTGGCTTTGGCCGCAGCGCTGGTTACGCTGGATTATTTGGGCGAACACAAGAATGGCGGTTGGAACAGTTTTTTCCGGCCTGGCCATTGAGGAGACGCGATGGGACTCGTAACCGGAATGTGCGGGTGAGATGCTCGCCATCATGAAATGAACGGAAAACGCAAAATCATTATCGCGCCATCGATCCTCGCTGGGGACTTTGGGAATTTTGCGCGTGACGCCAAGCGAGTCGAGCAGGGTGGGGGAGATTGGTTGCACTGCGACGTTATGGACGGTCATTTCGTGCCGAACATAACCTTTGGTCCGGACACGATCCGCGCGTTGCGGGAAGCGACCAAGTTACCGTTGGACGTGCATCTCATGATTGAGCTGCCCCATCTGTGCGTCGAGCGGTTTATCGACGCGGGCGCTGATCACGTGCTGGTGCACGTGGAAGCCGAAGCCCGGCACGACGTGGCGCGAACGTTGGAATTGATCAAAGACCGCGGCAAACGCGCTGGTATCGTCCTGAAGCCGCCCACCGGCCCCAAGAACGCGTTGCCATTCCTTGGCGATATTGATGAACTGTTGGTGATGACCGTCAACCCGGGCTTTGGCGGGCAGCCGTTCCTGCCCGAGATGCTCGATAAAATCCGCGTTCTGCGCGCGGAAGCGAATCGGCGCGGCCTGCAGTTGGACATCGCAGTGGATGGCGGCATCAACGCAGTGACAGGCCGCCAGTGCGTCGAGGCGGGCGCGAACGTGTTGGTAGCCGGCGCGTCGTTATTTCGACATAAAACGCTGGAGTTGCCAGAAGCGATTCAGGAACTTAGAAACTCCTGTTTGTCAGCCTGATCCCGGGGTCAGAACGACAGACAAAATGAATACGCGGCCCAAATTCGGAACTGACGGTTGGCGTGGTGTCATTGCCGAGGATTTCACCTTCGACAACGTGCGACGCGCGGCGCAGGCGACAGCCAGTTTCTGGAACGAAACGGCAGGGCAGCGGAACAAGTTGGCAATGGTCGGCTACGACGGCCGGTTTCTGTCGGAAGTTTACGCGAAACTCGTCTGCGAAGTGCTGGCGGCCAATGGCATCCACGCGCTCTACGCGCCGGAGATGGTGCCTGTGCCGGCAGTGGCCTTCGCCGTGCGCGATCCCGACATCCGATGCCAAGGCGCCGTGATGATCACCGCCAGCCATAACCCGCCCCAGTTCAATGGCTACAAGATTAAAGCTGATTATGCCGGGCCAGCCGATCCGGAGCTTTGTCGGCTGGTCGAGGCGCACATTGACCGTTTGCCTGTGAAGACATTGCGGTTTGAGGACGGCTTGAAGGAGGGTAGCATCGAGCTATACGACCCGCGACCGGCGCACTTTGCCGCCGTGAAAAAGCTCGTGGATTTGCAGGCGATTCGGCGCGCCAAACTTCGTGTGGTCGTGGATTCAATGCACGGGGCCGGCGGCACGCTGTTACAGGGTTTGATTCTGGGACAAGCGCCCGCACGGCGAATAGACGTTACTACCATTCGCTCGAACCGCGATCCGCTGTTCGGTGGAGTCAATCCCGAGCCGATCAGCAAAAACCTCGGCGCGCTTTGCGTCGCGGTCAAAGCTGCCCGTGCCGACATCGGCGTGGCGACGGACGGAGACGCCGATCGCACAGGCGTGGTGGACAACCGCGGGCGATATGTCTCGATACAACTCGTGTTCGCGATGCTGCTGCTGCATTTGCTGCGGAATCGAAAGTGGAAAGGCGGGCGCGTTGTGCGCTCGACCAATTGCACGGTGCTGGTCGACCGGATTTGTCAAGCGCACGGGTTGAAGTGCGTCGAGGTCCCCGTTGGTTTCAAGTACATCTGCGAGCAGATGCGGCAGCACGACGTGCTGATCGGCGGCGAGGAAAGTGGCGGATTCGGTTTCCGCGGCCACATTCCAGAACGAGACGGTATTTTGGCGAACCTGATGTTGCTGGAGATGCTTGCGATGACGAAGAAGAGCGTCACGCAGATCGTCGCCGACATCCAGAAAGAGTTTGGCAAGAGCGCGTATGACCGGATCGACATCCATTATCCGCTGGAGAAACGACAGAACCTCATCGAGACCTTGCGCCGTAAACCGCCGCGCGATCTGCTGGGCACACCACTGGCCCGCGTGAACGATTCGGACGGAGTGAAGTACATCGCCGCGGATGACTCGTGGCTGATGTTCCGCGCATCTGGCACGGAACCGATCATTCGTATCTACAGCGAGGCGGCCGGTGCCACGCGATTGAAACAATTACTCGAGCATGGACGGAACCTCGCTCTGAGAATCGCTGGCTGAATTATTCGAAGAAATCGCAGTTCAGCGCGTGTGCACTGCAATTATTGGATCTTTGAGTAATGTATTCAACTCTTGTGGGTTTGGACGCGGTTTCCCAGATGTAGAAGTGGTCGCGCGAGCCATCATCCATTCTTTGCTGCTGATATTTGCGTCATTTTGAAAGCAGTGGATCGCTTTCCGGAGTTCCTGAGCCATAATCATCCCATACGCTAGGCGCTCGGTTCCTTTCGTAAAGGCCAGGGCAGGCGATGCGAAGAAATCACCCCGCCAAATCAATGTTCCGCTCCGGTCGCCAATCTGGATCGGCCAGACTTCGTAAAGTGTGGCGAACACGTGATAAGTCCCGCTGACGTAGTACTCCACATCAAGGAGTTGGAACCGATCCCCAAGCTGCAGGAGATAGACTGCACCTAGGTTCAATGTTGCGTGACGGTTGGCATCACACAGTCCCCAGTACAGAAATGGGGCGAATGCCGGGTTCCGTTTGCCACCGAGCAGACCGCATTGCCGGAGCAAGGGCGCGAACTCGCGGACCACCACCGTCTTTTCACCCAACATCGCGCGAATCTGCGCGGTCGGCGACACCGGTTCCCCCCCAGCGGACTCGTACGGCAATACACCGTCGAATCCCTGTTGCTGAAACGCCGTAGCGCGTTCTTGCAATAACTTTACCCAACAGGCAACTGTGGCTTCCGGATTTGGGTTCTCTTTCGCATACTCGGCAAGTTCACGGGCTTCAGCATGGGTCAGGTTAAGCTCCGATTTTTCCGGGGTCGTAGCAAGACTCTTTTCCAACAGCCAACGTTGCGCGCTCTGGCCGATCTTTAAACTCAGGTCCTGAAAATCGACCAAATAGCATGGCTCGTGAACCGTATGAAACTCAAGCACCTTCGACGATGACTCGTGCGCCGATGGATCCCAAGTCTGCAATCGCCTGGCTGCTTCTCCCGCCGGGATCGGCACTGCGAAACAACTTTGCGCGAAAATGCCTCCGGGTAAATCCATCAACGAACCTCGCTCGCTGAAAACTTCGCCGTTGAGCAGCCGGTTGAGATCGGCCAATGGGAAATCGCCAAAACTTCTCAGTGTTTCGAGCGTGGCAGGCGCAGCATAGGTCGCCCATGACAACAACCCGCACACCAAACTGGATAAGAAGACCTTGAACATCTTGGACACCTAAGTTGGCATGAACATAACTCGAACGTTTATTCAGCAGTTTAAGTGCCCGAATCCGACGCAAAGTATCCGGCTACGAAGCTCTTTCGGATTTCGCCTTTGTTCAGTGGATTATATACTGGCAAGCCTCAACCGCTGGCTGCCCATGCTCAAGTGGTTGGCGCATTCTTGCGGCTGCCGCCCAGCAGGATTTCTTCTTTTTGCGAACAAGTAGGGAAGGGGACTATCCAAAACCGCCAAGGGCTGGTAGAGTGGGTGCTTAATGGACTTGGGTCACATACGGAATTTCTGCATCATCGCGCACATCGACCACGGCAAGACGACGTTGTCGGATCGGTTGCTTGAGGCGACGGGTACGTTGGAGAAACGCGAGATGCGTGAGCAGGTGCTCGATTCGATGGACCTCGAACGCGAACGCGGGATTACGATCAAGGCGCATCCGGTAACAATGCCATACCGCGCGGAGGACGGTCAGGTTTACGAGTTGAACCTGATCGACACGCCCGGTCACGTGGATTTTGCGTACGAGGTATCGCGCAGCCTTGCGGCGTGCGAAGGGGCGTTGCTGGTGGTGGACGCGGCGCAGGGCGTCGAGGCACAGACGGTGGCGAACGCGCACATGGCGTCGAAGCAGCATCTCACGATCGTGCCCGTCATTAACAAGATCGATCTGCCCAGCGCGAACGTCGAGGAGACAAAACGGCAGATCGAGGATTTGTTGGCGATTCCCGCCGATACTGCGATTCTGGCGAGCGCAAAGACAGGCATTGGGATTGAGGAAATCCTGCGGGCTATCATCACGCGCATGCCGCCGCCGAAAGTCGAGAATGAGAAGTCACTACAGGCGCTGGTGTTTGATTCGATGTTCGACACGTATCGCGGCGTGGTGACGCATGTGCGAGTGTTTGAAGGCGAGATCGTGCCAGGAATGACGATTCAATTGATGGGCACGGGACTGAAGTACGAGGTAAAGGATGTCGGGGTGTTCACGCCGAAGCCCGAACCGCGCAAGAAGCTGTCGGCTGGCAGCACCGGATACGTTATCGCCAACATCAAGACGACGTCCGAGGTCAAGATTGGCGACACGATTACGGACGCGCGCCAACCCGTCAGCAAACCGTTGCCAGGATTCCAGCAGGTGCATCCGATGGTGTTCAGCGGCCTGTACCCGATTGACTCGGCGGATTATGAGCACCTGAAGGCTGCGCTGGCCAAACTGCAACTCAACGATTCGGCGTTCCTGTATCAGTCCGAAAGCTCGGCGGCGCTCGGCTTCGGTTTCCGCTGCGGGTTTCTCGGCCTGTTGCACATGGAGATCGTACAGGAACGTCTGCGACGGCAGTTTAACATGGACATCATCGCAACGTACCCGAGCGTGATCTACAAGGTGTTCCAGACCAACGGCGAAGTGCTCTCGGTGGATAATCCGGTTTTCCTGCCCGACCTGTCGAAGGTTGATCACATCGAGGAACCGTACGTGCGGGCGTCCATCATTTGCCCCAACGAAAACATCGGCGACATGATGCAGTTGGTGATGGAGAAACGTGGCGAAGTGAAGAAGACCGATTCCATCGACACACACCGCGTGATGTTGACCACCGAACTGCCGCTCAATGAAATCTTGGTGGATTTCCACGACAAGATCAAAAGCATCACGCGGGGCTACGGTTCGATGGACTACGAACCGCACGGCTATCGCGAAGGCGACCTCGTGAAGCTCGACATCCTTGTCAACAGCGAGCCGGTGGACGCGTTTTCCAGCATCGTGCATCGGGACAAAGCCGAGTCGCGCGGGCGGGCCTTGGCGTTGAAACTGAAGGAAGTGATCCCGCAACAGATGTTTCAGGTGGCGATCCAGGCGGCGATTGGCGGCAAGATCATCGCCCGCGAAACGGTGAAGGCGCTTGCGAAGAATGTCACCGCGAAATGTTACGGCGGCGACATCACGCGCAAGCGGAAACTCTGGGAGAAACAGAAGGAAGGCAAGAAGCGGATGAAACAGGTCGGCAAGGTCAACATCCCGCAGGAAGCCTTTATTTCCGTCCTGAAATCGGGGTAGGGGAGCGAACCATGACTTGGAGCGACCGCAAAACATTGCGTCAAACAGGCGAGCTACTCAAAGGCGCGCGGCAGTTGCTGCGAATCAACCGCGACCTGCTCGATTCGAAGCGGTTGCAGGACATCGAGTCGGCCTGCCGTGAGTTAGAAGCGGCCATCCGTGCTCGGGATGTCACTTCCGCCTCGTCACTCGGCGATAAGTTGGACGAGGAGATCACAAAAACATTCCCGCCGCGCCGCGATGCGGGCACGCGGGAATGGGTGGAAGCGATCCTGTTGGCGGCAATCATTGCGTGGGGTGGGCTGCGAACCTTCTTTATTCAACCATTCCAGATCCCTACAGGCTCGATGCAACCGACGCTATATGGTGTCGTTGACGCCCGGGGTTGCGATCCGGACACCCCACTGGTTCAGCGTTTTACCGACAGTCTGCTCTACGGAAAATGGCCTCGCGAAAAGAACGCGCCACCCGTCCGAGCAGTCACGGATTATCTGGCATGGAATGTTTTTGGTAAAACGAGTTTCGCAGCGCAGTGCCTGTTCAGTGGCGACCACATTCTCGTTGATAAGATCAGTTATCACTTCCGCAAGCCTCAACGTGGTGATGTCGTCGTCTTCGACACCAAGAACATCAAAGAGATGTCCACGGATAACCGCGGCAAGTTCTACATCAAACGTCTTATAGGTATCGGCGGCGATGTCATTCAAATTCAGCCGCCGCATGTGCTCGTGAACGGAACCGTTCTCGATACCCGACCAGCCTTTGAGCGGATCTACTCCAAGGAAAACGGGTATAGCGGCTACGTCAACATCTACCGCGCCCGCTACCTCACAACCCCTAACGACGAATACCAAGTACCTAGCCACCAGCTTCTACCGCTGGGAGATAATAGCCGAAACAGCCTCGATGGCCGGTTCTGGGGCTCATTCCCACAGACCGACTTGATCGGACACGCGCTATTTGTGTACTGGCCCTTCAGCCAGCGTTTCGGCCGAATTGACTGAGAACCGGCCGCGCATTTGACCAGAATCTCGGCGCAAGCACTGCATTTACCCGTGATAAGGCCCCATATATCCTGCGAGCAGCACAACGTCGCACAATGTATATTATGTCTCATGTAGTGTGCTGGAGGTGGTTTCGATCTCGGGATGCCTAGGCTTAGACGCGCCAGCTTTTTAGGTCTATCTCGCTGCCGGGAATCGTGATTCTAATTGCCCCACCGGCGGGATGCCGCTCGATTTCCATCTTGCCCTGATTCATGCACACCGAAAATACCCCGGTGTCGTCAGGGCGCCAATCGAGAACCGTCAGCGGGATTGCCAGCTCAAGAATACTCTTAAACCCTAATCGCACAGGTTCCCCGGTTCCCCCATGCTGGGCGCCCTTGTGTGATTCATCAACGATTTCGCAGGATATGTCGGGCCCAGACAGTTGCCTGATTATGAGCGACTTTGCGTGTGGCCGCAGGAAGTCTACCGACAAGCTCATCCCGTCTGGGATTTCGGCGCCTTGCCGAAAATCGACGCGCAAATAGAATGTTGCCGTGTCGAACCCGAAGTATATGGCTCTTATCAACTGCTCGCCTTGATACATTGTTGTCATTGCGCGAACCGGCTCATAAACGCCCGCGCCGACCCACTCATAGTAGGACGTGATTTTGCCATCTATCTGTGGCTGGATGAAATCCGAGGGTTCGCGAAGCACGCCACGTGGCTGCGTGTCTCCGATCGGTATGTTCAATACATCCGGAACGGGCGCGCCCAGGATTCGGTACACATTTTCAAGATGGCCACGGAACGACTGGTCAAAGAGCGCACTGTTCTCGGTCAGGAAATCGCCTCCATACCACCAGAACCAGTCGCTACCCTCCGCCGCATAAATCTCCTCGAGCGCCTTTTCGTGCTGATCGTGCGTAATTTCTTGTCGATCTGCTTTCGACTGCAGGAAATCCCGAGTTTGTCCCAGTAACGCCCATGCCCGGTTCTCTTCGGAGGAGCCGATCCAGATGTCGAAATCCGCGTTGATCCACGAACCGGTATAGAGCGTTTTCAGAGCGACCACCGACGACTTCTCTGAGAAGTAGTCATGGAACGTCGTGGTTACAAACTTCTCATCTCGCGTCAGTTGCCGGTACAACTCCGTGAGAAATCGCTGGCCGCCGTCAGCGAAATTCTCCCAGGCATTTTCCCCATCCAAAATGATCGTGCACAGAGGAGCCGTAGCGCGTGCGTTGCGCGCAACTTCTCGAAGATGATCCATGAAGAATTTGGCGGCGCGGACAGGCTCGTTTCGACAGGCCGTAAACCCGATGAAATCGCTCAAGTTGCGGTCGCGGAACGCGATGTTGGCGCCGGCATTGCCGAATTCGGCCCGATAACCCCGAAAAAGCATGTCGCGGTCGCGCGGTTTTTCGGAAGAGCCAGCCGCCAGGCTTCGCCAGAGCACTTCTTCATCGGTGGCGAACCATTCAAACCCAAGTTCCTGCAAAATCGGGATCAGTTCAGGGCAAACGGATCCCTCCGACGGCCACAGGCCGTGCGGTGGCTGGCCAAACACTTCCGCATGAAAGTCGCGCGCCAGTGCCAACTGCGCTCGCGCGTCTTCAGGATGAGCAAACGTCGGCGGCATTTCTCTGCCGGGCATACATCGTCGCGCAAAGTCGGTGTTGTAAACCAGCGGCAGAATCGGATGATAGAACGGCGTGGTGCTGATCTCGATCTGGCCGCGTTCGGCCGCGTTACGGTAGCGGCTTAACACCGTCTGTAGCACGTCGCGTTGCCGGTCGAAGACGGTTTGCTTGTCCGCCTCAGTGAAGTCGCGACCTTTGCGTTTCAGCTCAGTAATTTCCGGGTACAAACTCTCCGCCGCATAGCCAAACCAGGTGAGGTTGAACCACACCTGCAGGTCGCGGTATTCCGGCACGCTGAACTCGCCCGCCGCCCGCTCCAATTCCGCCTGTGTGACCTTCCCTCTCCCGCGTTTCTGCAGCAGACTCCAGTACCGTGGATACGGTTTGACCATGTTCTCCGGGTTGGCCTTGAAAAAATGCTCAAGCAGATCGGCTTTCTGCGTCGCCGTCAATGATTCGGCGGGCGTTGCGGCAAGTTCATGCCATAAATCACGCACTTCGCCGTTGGCCAGTTGCTGGATTTGACGGACCAGCACCGGCGTGAGATTGAACGTGCAGCGGAACTCGGGTACCTGCTCCACCAGCCAGATCATGTCCAAGTACCCTTTTGTCGCGTGCAACCGCACCCATGGCATCAACGCGACCGACCGGACGGGATCGACATAGTACGGCTGGTGCATGTGCCACAGGAATGCAACGCGCAGCGCCATGGCCGTCTCAATCTGGCTCACACTGGGATCTCTCGCAGGTATTTCGCGGCTTCTTCGGGCGGCGTCGGGTTGATATAAAATCCCGTGCCGACCTCGAAACCGGCAATCAACGTCAGCCGCGGCAGGATTTCGATGTGCCACCGGAAATCTTGATCAATGGTGGACCAGTAACCCGCATGCGGATAACGCGCCGGCGCCGTGGTGATGATGTAGTTATACTGCGGCTGATTCAACGCCTTCGCCAATTTCTGCAACGTCACCTTCAACACGTCAGCCAGCAACATGATCTCGTTCGGTTGAATGTCCTGAAAATAGGCCATTTGTCGGCGCGGCAAGATCGTCACTTCAAACGGGAACCGCGAGGCAAACGGGCAAAACGCCACGAAGCCATCGTTCTCGTACACCAGCCGCGTGCCTTCCTTGAGTTCTTGTCGCAGAATGTCCTCATAGATGCTGCGGTCTTTGTAGCTGTAATACTGCATCGCAGCGGCCAGCTTCTCTTTGATTCGCTTCGGCGTGACGGGCGTGGCGATGAGTTGCGAATGCGGATGCGCGATGTTCGCGCCGGCCTGCGGACCAAAATTCCGGAACACAAGAATATAACGAAACCGCATATCCCGCAGCAGATCGATCATGCGAATTTGGTATGTCTCGATCACGCGGGCAACGCCTTCGACGGGTTGCTGCTCAAGTTGGAGTGACGGGTTTGGGGTTTCGATGATCACTTCATGCGCACCGACGCCGTTCATCTTGTCGTAGATCCCCTGCCCTTCCTTATCGAGATCGCCTTCGACCCGCAAGGCGGGAAACTTGTTCGGCACAACGCGCACCTGCCAGCCCGGGCCGTTCGGTTTGCTGCGCGGGTCGCGAAAGGCAAAAACCTCGGGCGGCGTGTAGCGTTCGTTTCCTTCAGCGAATGGGTCTTTCGAGGGGTCCACGGGTTCCACCCGCTGCTGCGCGAACTCGCCGGGCCGCTTCCCTCGCTCGGTCGCAATGATCACCCACCGGCCCACGACCGGATCTTTCCGCAGTTCTGGCATTGTCGTTCCTTTCCGCCTGGTTCATCTTCGCGAAGCGCTTATCAGCCCCGCGTACAGCTTCTCATATTCACGCGCCGCCCGCCGCCACGAGAAGTCGCAGGCCATCGCGTTGCGCATCAACTTCTGCCACAATCGCGGCTGCTTGTAAACTGTGGCGGCATCGCCGACCGATTGCGTGAGCGCGTTCGCGGACAATTCGGCGAACTTGAACCCGTTTCCTTTGCCCGTTCGCGCGTCCCACTGGACGACCGTGTCATCCAACCCGCCGGTCGCCCGCACAACCGGAATCGTTCCGTACTTCAGCGCGTACATCGGGGTCAATCCGCACGGCTCGAAGCGTGACGGCATCATCAACAGGTCGGCGCCGCCTTGAATCTTATGGGCCAACGCCTCGGTGAAATCGAGGCGCACGGCAACCTGCCGCGGGAAACGTTTTGCCATGTTCGCCAACGCCTGCTCATATGGCGGGTCGCCCGTGCCGAGCACCACGACTACTACGCCATGTTTGAGCAAGGCTTTCGCCGCTTGCACGACGAGATCCACACCCTTCTGTTCCGCCAATCGGGAGATAAACGCGGCGATAAGCGTTGTCTCCGTTACATGGAGATCGAGAAGTTGAATCAGTTCCGCCCGACACGCCTTCTTGCCGGACAAGTTGCTCGTGCTGTAGCGTTGGGCCAGCCAGGCGTCATGGGACGGATCCCATGTACGGTAGTCGGCTCCGTTCAGGATACCCCGGAGTTTTCCCTTCTGGCTGCGCAATAGCGGATCCAACCCCCACCCTTGCTCTGGTGTTTGAATCTCTTCGGCGTATTTCCGGCTCACCGTCGTGACCGCATCCGCAAATACAATCCCGCCCTTTAACAGATTAAGACGATCGTGGAACTCCAGTCCGTCGAGTGTGAAAAAACTTCCGGGCAAATTCGTCAGCGTGAAATCTTCACCGCGAAACAGTCCCTGGTAAGCCATATTGTGAACTGTGAACACCGTCGGCACGCCAGATTCGGGGCCGCGCTGCATCCGCCGCGACGTCGTGGCAACTGGGACAAAACCAGTCTGCCAATCATGGCAGTGCACCACGTCCGATCGAAACTCGTCCCGTTCCAGCAGCTCTGCGATGGCCTTGCTGAAAAACAGAAATCGTTCGGCGTTGTCCTCGTAATCGCGCTCGCCATCGCCATATAGATTAGATCGATCAAAAAACTCGTCATGACGGATCAACACGAGCCGGACATTATCCTGCACGCGCGCCTCCAGCACATCGCCCGTAACGACCTTGTTGCCGAGAGGAATGTGGAGCGGCAGCCCCAGCGGTTTGGCTTCGGGCACCGCGTCGCGGACGCAACGATAATACGGCAGACAGCAGATGACCTCGTGTCCGAACTCGCTGAGCGCCAGCGGCAACGCGCCGACGACGTCTCCCAGACCACCTGTCTTGGCATACGGCGTCATCTCGCTAGCGGTGAACAGTATTCTCATGGCGTTGGCTCATCGCACTAATAACAGCGCTAAACGGCTCGGTCAAGGGAACACGCAGAACCTGTTGCTCCGAGCCTGCCGGGGTAGCCCTGATAATCCGGGTAAAACCGCCTTTTTGCGCGCCAAAAATGGCTGGAGTCGATTCTCGCGGATACACCAACCACTTTTGCCTGGCCGGCGTTCACAAAACTGCGCGATCTGATGCCAATGTATGAGAAAAAGGGCCTGTTTCAGCTTGCATCCCAGTTGGATTTGATGTGGCATAACCTGTGCTGATAAAGACTGTAGAGCTTGGAGCACTCAGTGTATGGCTACGCACGTTTCTGAGGAAGAAACCAGTCAGATCCTGCGAACGGTGGAGATGTTCGAGGCAATCACCGAATCGCAGCCGGACGATTCACAGTCGCTTGAAATCCTAAAAGAGGCCTACAACAAGCTGGGCCGGCAAGCCGACAGTCTGCGGATTTCCAAGAAGCTGGCCGGCGCTTACGTCCGCCTTGGCCAGATTTCCCAGGCAATTCTTGAATACGAAGGCATCCTCAAAGCCAGCGTTTCGACCGGCGCCGCCGGTGGGACCAAAGCTACCACCAAAGGCGGCGGTGTTCCCCAAGAGAGCGCCGATGATCTGAACACGCGCGCAGTCCTGGAGGAACTGGAAGCAAGAGTCTCAAAGCTCACCACACTTCAACCTTCTCAGACGGCCCCGTCGGCCGAGAGCTCCAAGCTCCGAGCGGCAGCTCCTGCTGTTCCCACGGGGCCGTCTCCTGTTTTAACGCGCCAGAAAGACGGCGACGGCGATGCCGCTTTGGTGGAGATGTTGGTAGCCGAAAAGGTTGCAACACTCGATGTGATACAACCGTTGTTGCAGCGGCTCCAAACTGAACGCGCAGCCGCCCCGCAGAATGGGCAGCCCATGACCCTTGTGCAGCTTCTGGTCGACAATGAAGTCGCCAAACTCGACGACATCCTCGGCGCGCTTGTGAACCGCAGCGGCCTGCCGTACCTGCCGTTGTCTGGCTACGACGTGGACCACGAAACGGCCTGTCTGGTGCCACGCGAGATCTGCTTCCAGCACTGCATTATTCCGTTCGATGTGATCAGTCGTTCGATTCTGATCGCCACTGCCAATCCATTCGACATGGCTGTACGGAAACAGGTGGGCGCCGCCGTCAAATACAACCCAATCTGGTATGTCAGTTCGCCCGGCGACATTACCCAGGCGTTGCGCCACGCTCACGGCATGGAAACACAAACCAAGGCGGAACATTAAACCACTGTGACCCATGAAATCATTTGGTGAACGGATCTCAGATACCCTGATCGCCGACGGCTTGTTGTCCGAGGAACAACTCGACTCGGTCGTCGAAGTGCAGAAGAAACAGGGTGGCCGTCTGCTGAAGTTGCTGCTCGAGCGCGGGTTTGTCACCGAGCAGGACATGATGGTCAGCATGGGTAAATGCCTCGGGTATCAACCACTCACCCTTTCGAAGTTGCATGTACCACAGGACACGCTGGACCTCATCCCAAAGGACATGGCCCAGAGCTACAAAATGGTCGCCATCGCACGTCTCGACAAGAAACTGTTTGTGGCGATGGCCGACCCGCTGAACGTGCTCGCACTCGATGATCTGCGCCGCGCGCGACCGAACATGGAGATTGTTCCGCTGATCAGCACCGAGAAGGCAGTCTCAGATTTCCTGAACAACGTCAACACGCAGGCCAGCGCCGGCATCAAAGAGATTTTGAAGGACGTCGACATGTCGGAAGAGGTCGAGATTGCCAAGGAGAAAAGTGACGATATCAATCTCGACCATCTCGTGGAAAGCAGCGAAGAAGCGCCCGTCATCAAGCTGGTGAACCTTATTCTTGTTCAAGCGATCAAAGACCGCGCCAGCGACATTCACTTGGAGCCATTCGAAAAATCATTGCGCCTACGCTACCGCGTTGATGGCATGTTGTACGATTCTGCCGCACCGCCAAAGTCGTTGCAGGCGGCCATCACATCGCGCATCAAGATCATGGCCAATCTCGACATCGCAGAGCGCCGGCTCCCGCAGGACGGTCGTTTTCGCATCAAGCTGGCGGGTCGCGAAGTTGACCTACGTATCTCCGTTCTGCCCACGGTCCACGGCGAAAAGATCGTCATGCGCGTGCTCGACAAGGGCGCGCTGAATCTGAATCTCGACAACTTCGGCATGGATCCCGACGACCTGCAGAAGTTCAAGAACGCCATTGATGCGCCGCACGGCATGATGTTGATGACAGGGCCGACGGGTTCAGGGAAAACCTCCACATTGTACGCCATCCTAAACTACCTCAATAAAGAGGATGTCAACATCGTTACCGTCGAGGATCCCGTTGAATACCAGATGATGGGCGTAAACCAGGTGCAGGTGAAACCGGAGATCGGACTGACATTCGCCGGTGGGTTGCGCTCAATCCTGCGCCAGGACCCTGACATCGTGATGGTGGGTGAAATCCGCGACTCGGAAACGGCCGACATTGCGGTCAAGGCGGCGTTGACGGGTCACCTGGTATTGTCCACGCTGCACACCAATGACGCACCCGGCGCCATCGCGCGGTTGACCGACATGGGCATCGAACCGTTCCTGATCAGTTCCTCGTTGTTGATGGCCTGTGCGCAACGCCTTGTCCGTAAAATCTGCCCACATTGCAAAGAAACTTTCCAGGTGCCGCCGGAGGTCCTCCAACGTCTCGGATTGACTCCTGACGATCCTGCCAATAAGATATTTTACAGGGGCCGCGGTTGTGGTCGCTGCAAAGACACCGGTTTTCTCGGCCGCATAGCCCTCCTTGAGGTGTTGCCGCTCACGAATACGTTGAAGGAGCAGATTCTTCGTAACGCCGGTGCCTCGGTCATCAAGGAACAAGCTTTGAAAGAGGGAATGAAAACATTGCGCATGGCGGGCATCGAAAAAGCCAAGGCGGGTGCTACAACCATCGACGAAATCATGCGTATTACCGGTACGGAGGAATAATACCATTAAAATGGCTACTATTTCAGATGAGGCGCCGATTATGACCGATTATCGCTCTATAACCGGTATTAGCCGCGTAGTCTTGCCCGCGGATATGGCACACGGTGTGCTTTTCTTTAACCGGTCTGTTTGATTGGGACACAATAAATGAGACTGCCTTTTTTCAAGAGTTCAAAGCCTGCGTCAGCCCAACCTTCCAAACCGTCGGTGACTGTGCCGTCAGGCAGGCCTGTGGCTGCTTCATCCTCACCGGTTACTGCTGCTCAACCCACACCGGCCCTGGCCGCTGGCAGCCGTCCTCAAGGCGGGTCCACCTTGCAGAAACCGGCGAAAGCCTTGCCCCCGATTCCACTTCCGGTCGCATTGATTCTCCCGGATCTGCCACGAGACCTCTTTGCCCCCGACGCCCAGGCCAAGGTTGCAAAACTGACCATTGATTTGCCGTCGGCTTGGGTGCTGCCTCAATTGTCCTCGGGCAACATCAGCCTGCGCGTGGTTGATTTGATCCCCTATTTCCCAAAGGACGTGTTGCGGCAACCGGTGCCGCATATACCGGACACTCAGACGATTACGTTGCCGTTGGCCCAGATCGTCGCTTCCATTCCGCGCGAGGTGTTTGAAGTTAAACACCAGTCCGCGGTCGATTTGAACGGTCCCGATTTCGCCATGCTGCCGAAACTCGTCGACGATGTGCCGGCCAAGAAAGCCGCAGTCGCAGTCGCGCCACCGGTTGAAGTGATGCCGCCAATCGCGAGAGTGGCCGTAACTGCTCCGTCGCAACCTGTCAAAGCGCCAAGCCAGCCGGTCTGGATTGGTCTTCGCAGTCTCATTAACGTGATTCCCGATCACCTGTTGATCCAGCCGCGGTCGGTGGTTTCTGGGCAAGTGGAAGCTGGGGCGCGGGCCGCTCTTCCATTGGAACCAATCCTGCCGCAGTTGAAGACAGCCTGCGTCAAGTTGCCCCTCTCCACCATCGTGGCGGCAATGCCCGCGCCACTGTTTATCAGTCCCCTTCCCCGGGACCTGAGCGAGGCAGTTGTACTGCCACTCGACGAAATCGTGCCGCAGATTCCACCCGACGTGTTTGCCAGCGCCATGGGCGCGCCGCATCCCGATCATATTGAATCAAGCGGGTTCGACAACATCCCCAGCCCATTTATCGAAGCGAATGCCACTGCGCTGGCACCCGCGCGTCCGGTTGCACCGGCTGTCCCCGTCGCTGTTCCAGCACGAGTTCCTGTGCCGGTGCAAGCCGCTGTCGCTGTTCCAGTACAAGCTCCGGTGACGGTTCCAAAGTCAGTGCCGACCGAAATCTCCACGGCCGCGCTCGAAGACGAAAAGTTTTCCATGTTCAGCGAGAAACCGGCAGCTTCCGCGCCGCCGCCGGTTGTTGTTAAACCGCCAGTGGCGGCCCCGGTGCCGCCGCCAGCAAAACCGGCCGCGCCTGCGCCACCGCAGACACCGGTCAAACTCGCGCCTGCAGTTCTCGAACCGGTGACAGGCGTGTCGTGTTGGATTCCTACGGGCGGGCTCGACGAGCAAAAGTACCTAGTCAATCTGAACAGTTGCGATGCCGACAATCTGATGCAGATCCATGGCATCGGCCCGGCGATGGCCAAACGAATCATCGAATTCCGAGACGCTCACGGGCCATTCAAATCGCTGGAGGAATTGCGCCAGGTCCCCGGCATCGGACGCAAGACGTTCCGCGCGCTGACAGGCATCGGCCCGCGAAAGCTGAACCGCATGCTCGGCGTGCCCGAAGACCGCGAATTGTCGCTGCCGGAAGTCGTGCGGCTGGTCTGCGAGTTGCCCGGCGTGGATGGCTGTATCGTCGCGCTTGAAGACGGCTTGTTCGTAACCGGCCAATTGCCGCCGCCACTGGACAAGAACACAGTCAGCGCCTTTGGCCCTCAGTTGTTCAAACGCATGGGCCGCTACGTCCGCGAACTCAACATCGGCCAAATGCACCGCTTGACGTTGTTTACCGATCAACGCCCAGTGAGCGTTTTCCACGAGGGCGAGGTGTATCTCATCGTCGTCCACCCGGCGAAACGTTATAGCAAAGCGTTGTTGCGAAAGTGCGAGCGTGTCACCCGGGAGATTGCCGCGTTGTGTCGTCAACGCGTGACGGTTTAAGGAGGTAGTTACCGTGTCGATTATCAATTATGTCAACAAGGAAGTGCAGTTCAAGATCGTGTACTACGGTCCTGCTCTGTGCGGGAAGACCACCAACCTGTCCTACATCCACGGTCATGTCGCTGAGACCAGTAAAGGCGAGCTTGTCTCGCTGGCCACGGCGGCCGACCGCACATTGTTCTTCGATTTCCTGCCGTTGAACGCGCTCATCATCAAAGGATTCGGGACGCGGTTCCAACTCTACACCGTCCCCGGCCAGGTCATCTACAACGCCACGCGCCAGCTCGTCCTTCGCAGCGTCGACGGCGTCGTGTTCGTCGCCGATTCGCAGTGGGATAAAATGCAGGAAAACGTCGAGAGCTTCCGCAACCTGCAGGACAACCTTGTGTTGCAGCGTTTGGACATCGACCGGATCCCATACGTTTTGCAGTACAACAAGCGTGACGTGGGCAACCCGGCGCCTGTCCACTACCTCGATTACATCCTGAACAACCGGCCTGTTCGTGTGCCCAGCTACGAGGCTGTGGCCACCACCGGTCAGGGCGTGTTTTCCACGCTGAATGCCATCTCGCGGTTGCTGCTCCGGAAATTCGTGCGTGAAACTGAAGAAACCGCCGCCGCCGGCAAAGAGCGGTCGGCAGCGCCAGCGGTTACCGCTCTGTCGGGCATCGCGGCGGGAACACGACGGTAACAAACTGTGAACCCAATACGCGTTCAAATGCCTTCCTCCGCAGACATTACACCCGGCGCAACCATCAACGTTTCATCGCCGGCGCAACGGCTCCAATCACTGCTGGCCGATTTCCTGGACAAGACACAAGCCACGTTCTCGTTGGTGATCGACCGCGGCGGGTCAATCCTCTGTCAGCACGGCAACCTCGACGAATCCATCGACTGCACCATACTCGCCGCACTGGCTGCGGGCAGTTTCGCGGCTACCAAGGAACTCGCCGCCAGACTTGGCGAACCGGAATTCAACACGCTCCACCATCAGGGCAAGACCGCGAATATCCTCGTCAACACCGTGGACGACGATGCAGTTCTGATGACCGTGTTCGGCCCGGAAACAACCGTCGGTTTGGTGAAATTCTATTCCGTAGGCACCGTGACATGTCTCGCGGAATTGCTGAAAGAAGCGCGCTCGTCCCCCGATTCCCAAGTCGCTATCTCAAGGCAGGACATCACCGGCGTCGGCAACATCTTCCCGCAATAGCTGGCCCCAATTTGTTTGGCCTGACTTATTCGTGAGCCGCATCTCACTCCGACAACCCCTCATCCTTCGGCAGACTCAGGACAGGCTCTTAATCCTCTCCCCGCAAGCGGGGAGAGGAGATTTCTCCTCTCCCTTCCCAAGGGAGAGGGTCAGGGTGAGGGTTGACATGTTCGTGCCACATGAGCACGAAACGCTGTTTCGTTGGCGTCTCTCTTTATCCAACGCGCCGGTGGAAAGAAATGACTAGCCTCGCACTTCCTTGCGCCCCTACTTCGTCAGCCGGAGCGAGATCTCCCTCGCAATCGCCTGGAACGTTGCTGACAATTGGCTTGAAGTAGGTGCAATCAGCGCCTTGCCATCGTAGGACGTTGGCACATATCCCGGAGCCGAAGGATCATTCGCGATCTGCTTTAAGAAAGTCTGGTCGATGCTAGTACCCAAGCCGATTGAATAAACAATGATTTTGTTGGTGCTGGAGCGCATGTCATTGGCGACTTGGATGGCACGATACTCGGCATCGGCTGTGACATTGGCGCGCGTAAATGACTGAAAAGCGTGGCTCGCCTGCGAGTAAAACTGGCTTACGTTTTTGCAGGCATTTATCAGAGCCGGGCAAGTAGACTGCTTAAGTTTATCGCCATCGTTAATGTGACAATACTCATTAAGCTGATCCGTCTCAGGGAGCGTGGGGTTGTAAAAGGAGACCTGGTTTTCGCCGGGATCGTGACCGCCAAAATTCAACAACATTGAAGGGGAGCACAATGTGTCCTGGATCATGTTGGCTTTCCCATCTGTGAAAAAGACAACGGCCTTGAGCACGTTTTCACCAAGATCAACATTTGCTACTCCGATTTGAACAAGTGCATTGGTCAAGCCACCTTGGGAGAATGTTCTGCCGTTAACCAGCGAAGGGAAAATCGATAGGACCTTGGTTCTAATCGCGGTCTTAAAAGGGGCTGGGTTTGCTGGCATCGTCACGTCCACAGCAGGAGTCGTGGCGAAAGTCACCATGGCGACTGAATCCCTGTTATCATCAAAACAACTTGTGAAATTCGTAACCGCACTGGGCATGGCGGCAGCTCCGCCGTTGTCATTCATCGAACCTGACCGGTCCAGGACAAGGCAGATAATTGCCCGGGACCGAGTGCCTTGTGCGATAGTGGCTACCGTGAGCGTTTTCCATTGCGGGAGGATGCCGATGAAAAAGGTGCGGGGTTTCGCGGTCGCGCTCACGTTGATGTACGAGGTTCCTTGCGCGTCGGTGGTAAAAGTCACGTTGACCACAGGGGTTGTGGAGTCGCGGGCCGATATCCGGTAGTTTTCGTAAAACATGTTCGTCGCTAGACTGGTAGCCACGGCCTGGCCCTGGCCGAGATTCAGCGCCCCTATGAGGACGGCCGAGTCCACCGCTTTCGACAAATTAGCCTTTGTCATGTACGCAAAGCCAAGGTCCACCGCCAAACCGAGAAACAGAATCAGGACGACCAACGCAAACACGAGCAGAACCATCACCTGGCTATTCTTCTTCCCGGAAAGCCGGGCTCTAAAAAGCCTGTTCATATAATCATCCTTTCCGTTCATTAGAAGTATGCCGCGTCATAGTTCGTAGTAGGCAACGTTACCCCAAGCAATTTGCCCAGCGGTGTCACAGGCACATACACGTAAAACACCTCCGCCACCCACAATGTCTGATTGGGCAATGGTAGATTAGGGTTGGGCAGTATTGCCGTGGTATTGGTGGTCCCCACATGGCTCGATGACTGTACGACACCGGTGGTCTTTTGTTGGCCCGTAACCCGGAGCACGCCGTTGCTATTGAACACCGAGCTGAGGATGATGCAACCATGGCCGTTAATGTCTAGCGGCTGGGCCGAGGTGACCAAGGCATTCAGGGCGACATTCATATCCGTGCCCCGTGAGACAAGATTTGCTCCTTCCCGGCTCACGTTCAGCATTATCTCATGCACCAGTATAATCCGGGAAAAATCGATGATGGCAAACAACATCAGCATCAGCATAACCGCCACGAGGGCGAACTCGATCAACGCCTGGCCTGACCGCCTATTCGCTTTTCGTGGCCGGCGTGACTCAGATCGTTGTGGTGCTGAAATCATGGGTTGCTTAAACTCGTCTAGCTCGGAGGAGGGAATGGTTCGCTCTTAAATGTCGTACTCGCGTTGATCTGATACACCCCACCTGCGAAAAATTGGCTGATGAGCGGGGTGAGCAACTGCAGATTGTAGGTGACAGAAACCGTTACCACATCCCCGGGCCCGCCTGCGTTGTTCGGGATCGTCGCGCCTCCGCCCGAAGGCGTGCTGCTGACCTGAATCCCAGTCAAAGTCAATAGGCCCCCGCTGGCGTCTCTTGCCACCTGTTTAATCGAGTTCACGCGTGACAGCGTATTGGTTCCCTGGGTCACTTGATTACCCGTGACGGCAAACCGGCCGGCTTGCCGTAGAGCGTTCTGGATTGTGAGCTGTATGCTGTATAACCGGCCAATATCTATGATGCCGAACAGCAAAATAAAAAACAACGGGACTACCAGCGCAAACTCGACCAAGGTTTGCCCTGCCCTACCCCGCCCCTGTCCACATACTCTTTGTGTTCGCTTCATCGCACAAACCCCAAACTGTTAACCCTACCAGCTAGATACACCAGTTGACCGTAAATTGCAACACACACGCGCCAAGGTAGTGGCGCGTCTGATACCACTCACCGAACAAAGCGTCAGCCACGGTAGGGTGGGCTGGCTCCAGCCCGCCGCAGGAAACGACAGGAACGGTGGCGGCGCGGTGGTCCAGCCTTCGTAGCCACTTCGGTGGAGTAGGCGCCACCGCGCCCTACCCCGACCATCGGATGTCGCGATGGCAGAGCCAAGATTGCCGCGCCAGACTTAAACCGCGCGCTTCCAGCGGCTGCGAAAAACCGGCTGGCCCGCCGCGAGGAACTCGCGCTCAAACTCCGTCCGCGCCTCGTCGGGCAATGACAACGGCGGTTCCGCGACGAAACAACCCGGTTCCTGCATCAATGCCGTCATCTCCTGAAAGTAATCATCTTGATCGGTGGCCGCGTTGACAATGCCGCCCGGCTGCAACGTCCGCCGCAAGTCTGCCACAAACGCCGGCGAAAACAACCGCCGCTGACGGTGCCGACGTTTGGGCCACGGATCCGGGAAGTAAATGTGATAGGCCGATACCGACGATTCGGGAATCAACTTCGCCATCAAGTAGCTCGCTTCGATGCGGATAAGTCGCGCATTGGCCAGACCGAGCCGCAGAATCTTCTTGTCCACCCTACGCAACCGCAGCAACAACCGTTCGATCCCAACAAAGTTCCGGTCGGTCTGCGTCTGCGCCGCCCACAGTAGGAACCCGCCCTTGCCGCAACCGATATCCACCTCGATCGGCCGCGATTCGGCAAAGACGTTCTGCCAGTTCAACGGCTCGATCCAGTTTGGTGGCGTGTAAAGGGCGGTCTCCACGGCGGATTAGAAAGCTTTCGCCTCAAGAATCGGATAGGCCACTGAGGCAATGTGAGAGTTGATGGCCTTGAGGTTCGTCAACACATCCAGATGAATCGCGCTGGTCTCGATGGATTCTGCCAAGCCGGCGTGGAGTCGGTGGAAATGCCGCGCCCGTAACTCGATCTCACTCTCGTGAATCTGGCGCTTGTGCCGCAACAACTCCGCCGCCAGCAGTTGATCCCGGCTGGCGAATGCCGACACGGCAATCTCAAAGTTCTCCTGCACTTTCCCGAAAAACTCGTTCAACTCCGTCCAGCCTTCCTTCGAGAACTCGACTCTCAAGGTGATCTTCTTTTTCGCCAGGTCGATCAGGTTCTTGTCAATGATGTCGCCTACCGTCTCCAGCTCGTACGCAAAACTCAACAACGCCGTCTCGCGCCGGGACTCCTCCGGGTTAAGCGCCTGTTCGCGCAACCGCGTAATGTACGCCTTGATCTCCGTGTTCAACAAGTCCACCTTGTCGTCCTCCTGCTGAACCTCCTCGCACAGCGCCGCATCGCTCTCCACAAATGTCCGGTGCGCTTTCCTCAACATCTCCCGCACGATATCCGCCATGCGTAGAATCTCCCGGGTAGCCTGTCCCAATGCCAGCGCCGGGCTATCCAGCGATGCCGTGTCGAGATACCGCGGCCCGAATCGTTCCTCGCTTGTTGCCTGCGCAGGTATCAGCCGCTCCAGCCATCGTGCCACGAACGGCACCAGTGGCAGAAACACCAGCGCCAAAGCCACGTTGAATAGAGTGTGCGCGTTAGCCACCACCTGCGTGTCACCCGCCGGACTCAGCCGCTGTAACGCGTCCACCAACGGCGACAGCAACGGCACACAGACCACTGCCCCGGCCAATTTGAACAGCAGATTGCCGACGGCCATCCGCCGCGTGTCCACACGGGAGAACCCGGCGGCCAACGCTGTCACGCCAATCCCGATGTTCGCGCCAATCACCACCGCTACCGCGCCGTTGGCGGGCAGGATTCCCTCCCCGCACAGCGCCAGACCGATGCCGATTGCCGCCGTTGCGCTCTGCAGAACCAGTTCCAGCACCGTTGCAAACGATACCAGCCAGACCGGATGGCTCGCCAGTATCCGCATCACGTCGCGTACGTCGGCGTTGTCACGCAACGGCGCAACGGCAACCGTCAGCATCTGAATCGATAACAGCAGGAAACCAACTCCAAGCAGCGATTGTCCCGTGCCAACCACCTGCTGCCGACGCCCGAACACGAACAGCGGCGCGCCGAGCGCAATAAACACCGCGTTCCAGAGGTAAAACTTGAACGCGAGCAACTGCACAGTGATCGTGAACCCGATGTTCGCGCCGAGCATTACCGCCAACACCTGCTGGAACGTCACGAAACCCGAATTGATCGCCTCCACCGAAAGCAACGCCACAGCCGTGCTGCTCGGTGTGAGAATTGAGAGAAGAAATCCGGCACCCAATCCGCGGAGGTTACTGCGCGTGGCCGTTTGGAGGAGTTTGCGAAGGCGCGAACCGAACAGGCGTTCGGTGCCACGGCGCAAGGTGCGAATGCCGTAGAGCATCAACGCGATGCCCGCCAGGAAATTCAATTGCTCCAGCATCCGTCGCCCGCCTCCTTCATTCGCGCGCGCACCACAAAAAAGATGGTGGCTAGGGTCAGAATCGAACTGACGACACCTGCATTTTCAGTGCAGTGCTCTACCAACTGAGCTACCTAGCCACCCGTTAAGCGTCGCCAAGTGGCCGCACTCTAAACAACGCTCCCCCGCCCTGTCAAGATTCGCGACATGCTTGCGCACAACGTCCGGCACCTCTTGACACTGCCCGCCGTTTCCACCGCCCTTCCCCTCGGGCTTGGGCCAGACCCGCCCTCCACTCCATCAGGAGAAAGGTATGGGTGTGTAGGGGCACGGCATGCCGTGCCCCTACGGAAGATACTCCCCTCCATCGTAGGGGTCGTCAAGGCAAGTCGTCCGGTCTCACGACTTGTAGCCGCGAAACATTTTCGCGGCGCCGAACCTCCGTCTTGTAGCCGCACCCTTTACGAGTGCGTCCTTCCCGCGCGCAGGCTAAAGCTTTACCCCGAATACATTCGGGATAAAGCTACAGTCACGCTCGTTGCGGCCCTGAGCGACAGAGACATCACGACGCCGGGTCTGAAGGAGACTCGGCCTTTTCATTTGTCGCCGGCGGCGGTGAGGCCACGGCCGTTTCGACGGCCGGCTGCAATGCCGTAGCGACCTGCTGTTGCACTTCCGCCAACTGATCCAACCGGAGATGCGGATCTGGAATCGTGTACGATTCGCCCGTCACCTTGTGCTCGTAGATAAGCAGGTCCTGACCATCATCGCTCTTTACCGTGTCACGGTGGATGAGAAGTTTCTTCCGCTCCAACATCACGGCAAGAATATACCGGGCAGAGGTCTGAGCCGGATCATTCGACTCGCACAATTTCTTTAGCAGCGTTTCCGCCGTCTCCTTCTGGATCGCCTCGGGCGGCGGCGGCGCAGGCATCTTGTATTCACCCTGCCAGTACGAGAGAACGTTATCGCGGCTTGCCCGCGGCAGGCATTCGTCGCACAGGTCGCGCCGTTGATAGCCTTCGGCGTCGAACGACAACAGCGTGTGATAGGTCTGTTTGTCAGTAAACAGTTCCTGACACGCCGTACAGGCGGCCGCGCGCGGTTGGATGTCCCATTCTGTCATTTTTGTTGCGAAATTCGTAGGTGATTATAAGATGCGTCCGACACGTTGTCACGTTCCGCATGAACCGACTTTGCAAATATCTGCTGTCCGCTGCCGCCATCGCGCTACTCGCTCTCGGTTGCCACCGCGCGTCGGGTCCCAACGAACAGTTCCAAGCCGGCGTTGACTGCTTCAAAGAACAGAAATACGCACGTGCCGCCAATTATTTCGAGAAAGTCGTCGGTGCGCTGCCAGCGCACGCGCAGGCCCGCAACTTCCTCGCCGTTTGCCAGCTCCGCGAAGGCAAGACCGACGATGCCGTCAAGAACCTGCAGGAAGCCTTGCGGCTCGATCCGAACTACACCGCTGCGCGCTACAATCTCGGTCTGGCTCTCCTCGAACAGGGCAAACCTGCCGACGCGATTGCCGCGCTGCGTAAAGTCGCCGAGGCCGACGCGTCCGATACGCCGAAAGATATTCAATATCAGCTTGGCCTCGCTTACATGCGCGACTCTGCCTGGATGCAAGCCGATCAAGCTTTCACGAAACACTTTCAGACCGAGCCGAAAACCGCAGACGGACTCAACAACCTCGGCCTCGTTTGCGCTCGCCAGAATGATTACAGACGAGCAAGGGATTACTTCGAGCAGGCTATCACGGCAGACGCCAAGTTCGCGCCGTCATACCTGAACCTAGCGGTCGTCGAACACCAGCATCTCGGTGAGAAACCGAAAGCGCTTGCGCATTACCAGCGGTACATGGACCTGACGCCGAAAGCACAGCAACGAGCCGATGTCCCAAAGGTCGTCGCCGCTCTCTCCAAGGAACTCGCGCCGCCGAAACCGACCGTCGCCGTCGCCACGAAACCACCTGTATCCGCAACCACCGTCGCCACGACGACAACCGCGCGCGCTTCCACGCCCGCGCCCGCCACAACTGTTGTCGCCCGTACCATCTCCCCTGCCCCGGCGGCCATAACTAGCGCATTACCAAAGACCACGACCGTTGTCAATTTCGGTCCCAGCACAGTCACCGCGCCGGTACCGGTCCCCACGATCGTCAAGAAGAAGCGGACACCTGTTGCAGTGCAATTCTTGTCCGCGGGCAACCGCGTCAAAGCATCCGTTTACTTCAATGACGGCGCACGACTCCACCAACAACATCACTTCGCCGATGCAATCGCCGCCTACACCAAGGCAATCGCCGCCGATCCGTCGTTCGCGACCGCCTACTACAATGCTGCCATCGCCCATCGCGAACTTGGGCAACTCGGCAAGGCGCTGGACAACTACGAACTCGCTTTGATTGCCGACCCCGCTTACGCCGACGCCCGTCGTAACTATGCCATCCTCCTCGAACAGCAAGGCTACATTGACGACGCAATCGAACAGTACGAAACAATTTTGAGAATCAACCAAGCCGACGCCGCCGCCCACCGCGCTGTCGCCACCATCTATGCCCATGATCCAGCAACCGTCAGCAAGGCGCGCGAGCATTACGAGGCGTACCTGAAGTTGGCTCCCGATTCTCCGTTGGCCCGCGACATCCGCCGCTGGCTCGACCAAACCCACTAGCACCTTCTGTAGCGGCGGTCTACGACCGCCGAAACGGCTCATACTCCAGCGCCACGGCCGCTCTCGCTGTGCAAGTTGTAGGCCGCTTCTGCGAAGCGGCGAAATCATTAGGAAGCTCGCCGACTCACAGAGTCGACCTACAGCTCGAAATCATGGGTTTTCCCAGCAACCGCCGCCGCCTGTTTTGTCACATACTCGATTATCTTCCGGTCATCATCGCGCGCCGCCCATACCTCGCGCAGGAAATCGGCGGGATGAATGTCCACCTTCTTCAAAAACGCGCGGTCGCCGCCGCAACTATACATAAAGTCTGGCGACATCTCTCCGTGGAGCTTTGCCCGCGCTTTCGCGATGATCCGCGGCAGCCAAACGAATCCCGCCACCTCGGCATCTTTTGCCGGCAGGTCAGCCATCGAGACCGTGCGTCGCGAGGGCTGTCCTTTCTGCACCACGTGGAAGAAATCACGCCGCACCGATGTGATGAGCACAACCGTCGCGAACGATGGTTCCTGACCCGCGCACCAGTCCTCGGCGAAATCATACAACTCCTGCGCTTTGCAGCCGATGGATGCGAGGAATGCAGTCTCCTCGGCGTTGAAATACTTGGCCGCCTGACGGTTCCCCTTGCCGTTCTCTGCTACAGCCTTGTCGTAGCATTGACGGAACGTCTCCACCCAATCGTAGTTTGTAGTCTTCATACCGGCAACATAACCGGGCTTCGCCGATTGTCCAGTGGCGTAATCCGCAACACGCAGAACCAAGCTGATTCATTATCCCCTGCTGTGTTGACTTCAATCGCCTAAAGCACCCGGTGCCGGCGATGGCGGTCACGTAAAACGGGTGATGACGAAAATAAAGATCACGCCAAGAATCGTGAGTCCGAGAAGCGCCATGGAACTGTGTTTGCTATGTGCTTCAGGCAAAATATCGCTGGCGCCGATGTAGAGCAAAAACCCGCCGAACACGCCCAGATACAACGCGAGGAAGTGCGGTGATACCGTGAACAGCAGCGTTGATAACACTCCCAGCGTCGGCGTGACCGCATCCAAAAGCAGAAACATCTTTGAACGTTGGACAGTGTTCCGATTCGAAAGCATCAACGTGACCGTGTTCATTCCATCCGTAAAATCGTGGGAAATCACGGCAATGCCTATCGCAACGCCCACTACCGAGTTGACCTGGAAACCCAATCCGATGCCCACGCCATCCATGAAACTGTGTCCAGCCAGCGCCAAGGCCGACAGAACTCCCACCTGCGGATGTTTATGTTCTGAGTAATCGTTTTCATGGGCATGATGGATGAGGAGCACCTTTTCGAATACGTGAAACAGCAGGAATCCCACCACCAAGGCGACCATGATTTCCGTTGCAGAGAAGTGGTAGGTATTAATCTGCTCGATGATCTCCGGGAAAATATCGAAACAGACAACCCCAAGCAGGACCCCTGCTGTGAAACCCATGATCAAGTGAAGCTTGTTCTTGAGTCGAACAGCCAGCAGACCGCCGAAAAGCGTCGAGAAAAACGTGGCAACGGCAAATAGAATCTGTTGCATAACGTTACACCTTCCACCGGTGCGAATGTCTGTTATTGCCCAAAGCTTTCAGCGAGTGCGATTGCGTTGATCATAGCCTTGGCTTTATTGACGGTCTCGTCGAACTCGTATTGCGGAACGCTGTCGGCCACGATGCCGCCTCCTGCCTGCACGTAGGCTATACCGTTCTTCAACAGCGCGGTGCGGAGCGTGATGCAACTGTCGAGGTTACCGTTGAAGCTGAAATAACCTACCGCGCCGGCGTAGGTGCCGCGCTGCGTGGCTTCCAGTTCGCTAATGATCTGCATGGCGCGAACCTTCGCCGCGCCGCTTACCGTGCCAGCCGGAAACGTCGCCCGCATCAGGTCGTATGCCGAACGACCCTGTTGCAGACGGCCTTCCACTTCGGTGACAATGTGCATGACGTGCGAGTACCGTTCGATGACCATGAACTCTGGCACGCGGACGCTGCCGTAGTCGCAGACACGGCCGATATCGTTCCGCGCAAGGTCAACCAGCATAACGTGCTCAGCCCGTTCTTTCTCATCGGCAATCAATTCCTTTTCCAACCGCAAATCTTCTTCGGGCGTTTTCCCCCTCCACCGGGTGCCGGCAATGGGCCGAATCTCGACCTGGCCGTCCTCGCAACGAACGTGAACCTCGGGCGACGCCCCGACGAGTTGGAAGTCCTCAAAATCCAGCAGGAACATGTACGGCGATGGATTCACCGAACGCAACGCGCGATAGATGTCCAACGGCGTGGCCTTGGTCGGCACTTGGAATCGTTGGCCCAGCACGACCTGGATGATGTCGCCCGCGCGGATGTATTCCTTCGCCTTAGTGATTATTTCGGCGTGACGCTCGGGCGTCATATTTGACTCAACATGTTTCTGTGGCGCGTCCTTGCGGAATTCGACGGCGCGCGCGGCGAGCGGTTGCTCCAACTGTTTCACAATTTCATCAATCTGCGCACAAGCGCTGTCGTATGCCGCTGTGGGTTTGCCGTCGATGTGCGCGTTGGCAACGACCTTGATCGTCTGGTTGACCCGGTCGAAAATCAAAATCGTGTCCGTGATCATGAAACACAGCACGGGCGTGTGCAGATCGTCGCACGCGGGCAGCGGCACCGTTGGCTCGATGAAATGAATGTATTCGTATCCGAGGAACCCGACAGCGCCGCCAGTGAACCGTGGCAGACCGGGCAGCGCGACGGGTTTGTACTTCGCCATCTCCTGCTCGACCCGCCGCAACGGGTCTTCGCCCGTGCGCGCTTCAACGCGGATGACAGTCCGCGGGTTCGTGCCGACAAACGAGTAGCGCCCGACCCACTCGCCGCCTTCGACTGATTCCAGCATGAACGACGGCCCGTGTTTGCGCAGTTTTTGATACGCCGACACAGGCGTTTCCGTGTCCGCGAGGATTTCGCGGTACACGGGAATCAGATTGCCGTGCTTCGCCAGCTTCAAAAACTCAGATTTAGATGGAGTAAACATGTTTTTCAGCCACCAATGAACACAAATTCGTGGCTACTTCTTTTTTCCATACACCTTTTCCGGATCGACCAACCGCGGCTCGATTATCCTTACCTTGTCACCCTCAATCTTACGGAAAAAGCATGACTTATAACCTTCGTGGCACGCCGCACCGATCTGCTCGACTTCGATGAGCAGCGTATCGGCGTCGCAGTCGAATGAAATGCTCTTCACCTGCTGGACATGGCCGCTCGATTCGCCTTTGACCCAGTACTTATTTCGCGACCGGCTCCAGAAACAGGTTTTGCCCAGTTCGATGGTTTTCTGCAGGGATTCTTTGCTCATCCAAGCCATCATCAGCACGCGCCCTGTCCCCTGCTCCTGAACGATGGCCGGAATCAGCCCGTTCTCGTCATATTTCAGTTGATCCAGAATCTTCATAGCCGCACACAAATCCCTCTCTCCTGCAAAAATCGTTTCACATCCGCCACTTTATACTCGCCGAAGTGGAAAACGCTCGCCGCCAATACCGCATCGGCCCTGCCTTCTGTCAAAACTTCAGCCATGTGTTCCAGCGTGCCGGCGCCGCCGCTGGCGATCACTGGAATACGCACCGCATCGCTGATGGCCTGGTTCAACTCGATGTCATAACCACGTTTCGTACCGTCGGCGTCCATGCTCGTCAACAGAATCTCACCCGCGCCGAGCGACTCGACGCGCCTAGCCCACTCGACGGCGTCAATACCAGTCGGCTTGCGCCCGCCGTGCGTATAGACCTCCCAGCGCGATTGTGGATCGCGGATTGCGGATCGCGGATTGGCAATTCGTTTCGCGTCGATGGCCACGACCATACATTGGCTACCGAATCGTTCCGCGCCGGCCCGCACCAAATCGGGGTTCTGCACTGCCGCCGTGTTCACGCTCGTCTTGTCAGCACCGGCTTTGAGCATCGCACGGACGTCGTCAACGGTGCGGATCCCTCCACCAACTGTCAGCGGCATGAAACATTCGCTGGCAGTGCGCTCGACGACGTCGATCATCGTCGCCCTAGCATCCGAGCTGGCGGTGATATCGAGAAACACCAGTTCGTCTGCGCCTTGACGGTCGTATTCCTTCGCGCACTCGACGGGATCGCCCGCATCGCGCAGGTTCAGGAACTTGGTCCCCTTCACCACGCGTCCGCGATCAACGTCGAGACACGGTATGATGCGTTTTGCCAGCATGTCTGTTGCAGCATACCGAAACTCGTGTCAGGTACACAGCGAAAAAACAAGATGGTGAATCAGTTTGAGGTTGAACCCGTGGAGTGGCGGGAGTGTAATGAACGCAAGTCGTACCGCCGGGTTCCGGCGCCAAGACATCACCGGCTGTTGATGAAAATGGAATTCGTTCATCTGCCAACCAAATCTTCGCCTGACATGCAGCGCCGGCAATTCTGGCTTGGCGCGTTCATTGTCGTGTGCCTGACTCTGGCGGCGCATGTTAACGGCCTGTGGGGCCAGTTCCTCCAGTGGGACGACGGCAGCCATCTCACACAAGACCCAACCATCCGCGCGCTGACGCTGGCGAACCTGCGGCTAATCTTCACCACGTTCATCGCCAAGCTCTACATCCCTCTCACTTTAGTATCGTTCGCGGTGGACTACCAGATCTGGGGGCGCGATCCGTTCGGCTACCATCTCATCAATCTGCTCTTTCATCTGGCTAACACGATGCTCGTGCTCGTGTTCGTCCGTCAAATTCTCACACAGGTCTGGCGACCGTCGTCCGCCGAGTCTGTGGCCCGGCCTGAGTCGGTAAATCTCCCACTGCAGGCGGCGATCCTGACCGCCGTCATATTCGGGGTCCACCCGTTGCGTGTCGAGTCGGTGGCATGGGTCACCGAACGGAAGGACATGTTGTTTGCCTTCTTCTTTTTGTCTGGTCTCATCGCCTACGCTCGCTGGGCAACCACGAGCCGCCTGGCGAGCTACTGGTGCTCGCTCGGGTTGTTCATGGCGGCGATCCTGTCAAAGCCAACGGCGATTACGTTCCCGTTCGTGCTGCTGCTTTTGGATAAATTCGTCTATCACCGACGCCGGTTGCCGGAGAAGATCCCGTTCTTTGTCGGCAGTTTTCTAATCGGTATCCTGACGGTAGCCGCGCAGGCCAGCGGTCCCGGGGAGACGGTCGTGCCCACGACCGTTATTCCCATCTGGTCCCGCGTCGGACTGATTGGGTATTGCTCGCTCTTTTACGTCCGCAAGTTTTTTTGGCCATTTCACCTGACGGCCATTTACCCAACGTTCGATGAGATGAACTGGCAACTACCCCAAGGCGCGGCCTGGCTGCTGGCCTTGGTGGTGGTTTGCGGCACGATATTCATGCTCCGCCGTCTGGTGCCGCTCTTGCTGCCCTGCTGGTTGTTCTATCTGATTACGCTGTCGCCGACGATCGGGCTGATCCCGGCCGGTATTCACGTCGTTGCGGATCGTTTTTCTTATCTGCCGCTGATTGGCTTGGCGTTGCCCGTGAGTGTCGGCCTTGTATCCTGTGGCCGGCGCGTCTGGGCGATGGCCGTCATCGTGGTCGGGGTGATCGGGTTGGTCCTGCTCGCCAACACGCGCACGGCGGTCTGGCGCAACACGGAAACGCTTTTCGGAAGCGTTCTCGAGGAATACCCAAAAAGCTATCCCGCCCTGGTGAACATGACCGTGTGGTACACCAGCGTGGGCCGGACCGACGAAGCCATCGCCATCGGCCAACGCGCCGTGGCCGCTGCGCCGGAGGGATTGATCGGCCGACGCAACCTCGCGCGGGCACTTATCAAGGTCCATCGTTATCACGAGGCGGTAGTCGTTCTGCGTCCTGCCATCGAACATGGGATCAATGATTTCCGCACTTGGGAAGATCTGCACGAATGTTTTGTGGCGCTCGGGGACGACAAGAACGCGCGGGTCGTCCAGGAGCAGATGGCCAAGACCGTGACTGCCTCGCTGCCGACACAATAACCGCAGGGACTATTTGCTTTGGGTGCGCTCCACGATTGTCACCCGGCCGCGGTTCCCATCCACCTGCACCAGATCGCCCGTGCGAATGACCCGCGTGGCTGAAGCAACGTTGGTCACGGCGGGGAGACCGTATTCACGCGCGACAATGCTGCCATGCGAGAGAATACCGCCTTGATCCATGACCACACCGGCGGCGGTGATGAAATACGGCGTCCACGCCGGATCGGTGAACGGGGCGATGAGAATTTCGCCGGGGATAACCTGCTCATGGTCATCCGTGCGCAAAATCACACGGGCACGTCCAGTAACAATGCCGGGGAAAACCGGAACCCCTTGCAGGCATTCTGCGCTCGCGTCTGCTGCTGGCTCGACGCGCGCGTTTGGATCGAATCTTCCGATCACGACCGGCGGCGGCGTAAGTTTCAGATTCTTTTCATACTCACGCCGGCGCATGCCGATGCGTTCTCTCCAGTTGAACGAAGGACTGCCCGTCACGACCGGTTCAATCTCGGAAACTTCCAGAAAGAAAATGTCGTCACGTTCGGACAAGATGCCGCGCTCGTGGAGTCGTTGGCCGAGAATCAGGAGAACCCGACGCAGGACCGCAATCTGGCGCACGGCTTCGTTCTTCCATTTCTCGCGATTGACAGCCAGTTTCTGGGCTCGGCCCAATGACCGCAAGAAGATCCAGCGTTTAATCGGATTCTTTAGTCGCCGACGGCACTGCTCCGTCAGGCGCCGACGTTCCTCGGACAACCGCCGCTGGTTCTCCAGTGGATTCGACAGGTCGATCGAGTGAAGATAACTGCGCACCAGATCCAGAATGTAGTCAGGCCTTTCGGACCAGCGCGCGTTGAACAATTCGAGTTCACCGCGGCAGTGATGGCCGTGCTCGGACATGAAGACGTTCCACGCACCGAGAAACTTACGGCCATGTTCGGTCTGCTGGAGCTTGGGGAGCGCATCTGGCCAACTGACAACAGAGAACAGCGCTGATTCCGTTTCCCTGTCCGCATGAGCCAGCGTCGCCAAGCGCCATAGGGCAAGGCCGGCTTCGGCCTCGGGAACATCGCCCAAGCCCGAGAACAGCCGGTAGCCCAGGGCCAGCTCCGGGTCTTCCAGCCAATCGCGGCAAGCTTTCTGGAATACCGGCAGCGCTATCGCTTGAGGCACCAGGTAAAGTAGATCCCACCCATTGAAACCGTGCCGAAGTAACTGGGTGAAGAGTTTAACCAGTTCCGGCGCGGACATAGCCTCAACGTCAAGCCGGACAAGTCCGTCCAGTTGAGTTTCGAGGCGGACTATCCACGCGTCGCCTCTTCGCGGTGAATGTGTGAACAGGTCGTAGAGAATCCGTGGCCATGAGAGGATGTACTCCGGCCAGCGGAAAGCCAGGTCGGGCTGGTCCTCCGGCGGAATGTTCACCGGGGCTTGGCGAAAAGCCTCGATCTGGCCGCCGCCCACCGCGTGCACAAAACCGGCAACCCGGTTGAGCAGGAAAGAAAATGGTTTGACCGTAGCCAGAACCGTGTTGGCGTTGAAATAAACACGGCCCGCCACTAGGCCAACGACAGGTGTTCGACTGATGTCGGCACCTACCAGGCGACAGATCGACCCGATCACAGTGGCCGAGAGTAACTTGATCACAGACCATGTGATGGGCGTGGTCACGTCTGGAAAGACCTCGCCGGTGTTAATATTGACCCAGACCTGCCTGTCCTCCCACGTCCTGACCGGGGCTTTGGTTGTGATCGGACGCGCCTGAAGCAGATAGACTTCTCCATGGCAGACAGCCCATTCAATGTCGAGCGGGCTGCCCAGGATCCCCTCGGCTCGCAGGCTCAACTTCGCCAATCGTCGGGCAGTTACGTCATCCAAAATCTCCGTCGCTGCTCCGCTTGCCGCCGGTCTCTCGCCATCCGGCGCCTGTCCGGGTGTTCGCTCCATAATTTCCAAAGATGGTTTCGCCAGAATAAGACGTTCCGGCACGACCCGTCCCGAGACAACCTTTTCACCCAAACCGCGGGCCGCTTCGATCACGAGACGACCGGAAGCATACGAAGTCGGATCGGACGTGAACAGCACACCGGAGATCTCCGACGGTACCATTGCCTGGACGATGACCGCCATCGCAGCCCGGTCATGCGGGATGCCGTTTCGAATTCGGTATGAGATGGCGCGTGGGCTGAACAACGAGGCCCAGCATTGACGCACGCGATCTGGTATCTCCTCCCGAGGCACGTTCAAAAATGACTCATGTTGCCCGGCGAATGATGTCCGGGGCAAATCCTCGGCGGTCGCGCTGGAGCGGACCGCCCACCACTGCACTTGGGGAAACTGTTCAAGGGCGGAATAGATGGACCGTTCCACTTCGACAGGGATCGACTGGGCGCCAAACACTTCATAAATCGCCTGACTGATGGATTCGATACTTGACGAATCGGGTTTGGCGATCCCAGCCAACGCGGACTCGAGTTCCTTCCATGCAGGAACAGATTCGACGCACTGTAGAAAAGCATTCGTTGTCAGCACAAAACCGGGTGGGATGGGCAGCCCTACTCGCGCCAGTCGTCCCAAGGTTACTGCCTTTGCGCCGGCCACGACAATGTGCGCATGTCCAAGGCGAGTTAGAGGGATCGTCCAGAGCGGCGCCATTCCTAAGCGGAAACGAAGTCTGCTGGTCCACCACTCAAGTATTCTCATCGCATTAACGCAGGACGACTGGGTCGGCGGCACGGATGATTTCCAGAAGAGTTTGGGGTGTCTGAGTGAGTTGGAGGCTTTCGACAACGTAGTCATTCTGCATGAGGCCGCTGATCCGGGCAAGCAGCCGCACTTGGAAATGCGGCGTCGAGAGCGGCGTCAGGAGCATGAAAATCAGGTTAACACGTTCGTTGGTGCCTTTGACGGGAACGCCCGCCCTGGACTGGGCAAAGATGACAACCGGCCGATCGATTCCCTCCAACCGGGCGTGAGGCACGGCAAGTCCATGGCCGAGGTAGGTACTGACTTCAGCTTCGCGTTCCAACACGGCACGGACGATTCTCTCTTTTGCCGCGGGCAATTCGGCTGGATCAATTCGCGACAAAATCTGTGGAATGGCTGCGGTAATGTCGGGCGCGTCCACGCCCAACACGATTCGCCCGACACTCATCGTATCCGCCAGGAACAACGGCGGTTCCTTCTCAAATTCGTCTTCCAGAGAACCGATAATCTCTTCAACAACGTCTTCCAGCGCGATAAAACCGACCCATTTGCCTTTGCGATCCACGACCACGGCGACGCGGCGGCGATGGTGCTGGAGTTGGGAAAGGAGCACTTCCAGCGGCAGATCCTCGGCAACTTTCAGGTACTTACGCAGGATCGCTTTGAGGTCGGGGGCCTCTTGCTTGTTCAACTCGTGGTGGAGCACGTCCTTGACGTGGATGATGCCAAGCGGCAGTTCATGTTCGCCATCGAGCACGGGGAACCGCGAGTACTTCGACTCCCGCATGATCTTAAGGTTCTCCGTCCACGGTGCAGACAGATGGAGCGATCTGACGGCTTGCGGCGATTTCATGGCGTCTTTCACCGTCAGCCCGCCGAGATCGAAGACGTTCTCCATCAAAAGTAGCCGCAGGAACGAAAACGCTCCGCTGCTTTGCGCCCGTTCGAGGATGATACGAATCTCGTTTTCGGTGTGCGTCGGGTCCCGCATCGGGGCTGTGAAACCTAGCAGCCTCAGGATGCCGTTCGCGCTGGTGTTCAGGATGAACAGCGGCACAAAGAAGACGAAATGACAGGCTCGAAGCGGCATGGCAATCCACAACCCACTGGCCTCGGACCGCCGGATGGCGATGGATTTTGGCACCAGTTCGCCAAGCAAGATGTGGAGAAACGAGACAATCGCATACGCGAGCGTCACAGTTATTGCCCCGATCACGGCGGCCGAGCCGACCCCTAACCAGTTTAGCGGGACCGACACGATCTGCTCAAACGCCGGCCTGCTCACAAAGCCCAAGCCGATGCTCGCCAATGTGATGCCCACCTGACAGACGGAGAGATATTCGTCGAGATGATGCTGGATTTGCTGCAAGATTTTCGCACGCGGGTTCCCGCGATCCACCAGTTCTTCCACCCGCGTCGAACGCACCTTGACACTGGCAAACTCCGCGAGCACGAAGAAGGCGTTGAGCAACAACAACAACAGCGTGCTCAACAGTAGAATAATCAGCATGGGACTAGATCCACCACCTCAAACGATCGCGGTTTTCCGCGCCACATCGGACGGCACACGCCTCAAGGCTTGACGACCACCGGCGCGGCCTTGCTCGCTGGCGAATTCGTCGGCGAGTAACCGCTGATCAACACCTCGATCTTTGCCGCCGCGCGGAGGTCCTGAACGTGTTTGCGAACGATCTCGACGCCCCGACTCCCCAATAGAAACTTCTCGATGTTGGCCTTGACCTCTTCGAACGGCAAATCGCGCGCTGGCTTCCGGTCGGTAACCATCAGCAAATGATAACCATATTTTGTCGTCACGATGTTGCTGACTTTGTTTGTCTGAAGCGTGAACGCAACGGCGTCAAATTCCGGCACCATCGCGCCTCGCGGGAAAAAGTCCAGATCGCCGCCATTCACCGCCGACCCGGGGTCCTCGGAGAATTTTTTTGCCAACTCGGAAAACTGTCCGCCCTGTTTCAGCAACGACTGCACTGTTTCAATCTGCGCCAGTTTTTGCGTCCTGACCTGCGACGTAGCGTCCGGTGGCACCTGAATCAGAATATGACTCGCACGAACCATCTCCGGCTGATGAAAACGCTCCCGATTTGCATCGTAGTACGCCTTGACATCCTCCGGCGTGACCTTGGCTTCCTTCGCGACAACGCCATCGATTGTTTCGCGGATAATCACGTTTTCCCGCAGCCGGTGCACGTATTGATCATCCGTCAATCCGGCCTCTTTGAGAGCCTTGGCAAACTCAGCTTCGCCGCCGAGCCGCGTCTTGATCGTTGAGAGTTCCTGCTGCGTGAGCGTATCGATGTCCCCAAGCTTGCGGTCCCTCCCTTCCTGCAAAACCAGTTCGCGTCCGATCAGTTCCTCCAAAACCTGGCGATCGAATTCGGCTTTCTTATCTGGCGACAGACCCCGACCGCGCTGCTGCATCTGCGTCAGCAACGCCTGCTCGGTGTCATCCAGTTCCTTGCGACGGATATCGACTCCATTGACCCGCGCCACCACATTGGTGGGATTGGCTACTTGCGCGGATGCCGCCAGTGTGGCGGCTGCCGGCGCGGGTGCACCCGCCGCTGGCTTGGATTTATCCTGCGCCCAAACAGAACTTGCGAGGGCGGCAACACCAATCAACGTAACAATAAGTTTTTTCATAATGAATGACCTTCTGGTTGTATCAAAAGCTTGGACACGGTAACACCCTGCTCGACCTTGGTCAAGGGGGAACACAGCTTCTGTTTCGCTGTACGTCAACGGCGACAACATCGAGTTCACCGTTGCGAAGGCGGTCGACGGCGGAACGCATGTGAGCCTGCAAGGATCCAGACCACGCGAAGCGCCTCGCGCACGATGCCGCCCGACATTTTTGATTGTCCAGCGTACCGATCCGTGAACGTGATGGGGATCTCCCTGACGCGGAACCCTTTCATCCACGCCTTGTAGGTCATCTCGATTTGAAAGGCGTATCCGTTGCTATGCACCTTATCTAGGTCAATGGCCTCCAGCACGCTTCGACGGAAACATTTGAACCCGCCAGTAGGATCCGCTATCGGCAATCCAGTGATGAGTCGCACGTAAAACGCCGCCCCACGGCTTAGGAACAATCGCGACATTGGCCAGTTGACCACGCGGATACCATCTTTGTAACGCGAACCGAGCACAAGGTCCGCCTCCGCCATCGTCTTCAGGAAGTTTGGAATCTCGCGCGGGTCGTGTGAGAGGTCAGCGTCCATTTCGAGAAAGTAATCGTATCCGCGCGCCAGTCCCCACTTGAATCCTGCGATGTAAGCGGTGCCCAAGCCCATCTTCCCCGGTCGCTGCAGCAGATGCACACGCGGATTCGCCTGGCCCACTTCCGCAACAATCGCCGCCGTACCGTCCGGCGAATTGTCATCCACAATCAACACGTCCAATGACAAATCCTGCTGCAATGCCAGCGGGATCACCTTCCCAACGTTGTCCTTCTCGTTGTACGTCGGAATAATAATCAACGCTCGGTTTTTCATGGGTTCGGCGCCCTAACGCTCCGGCGTTTTGACAAACTTCGGGTTCGCCAGCACCATAAACTCGCCCTTTTGGAAGACCACCGGCCATTTCTCTGCTTGGATTTTGCCGATAATCTCGCGGATCCCTTCAAATCCCAGATTGTAAATCACGTCGAACCCGTAAGGTTGGCCCGCGGCATCACGCCCATAGGCCAGTACCAGATACTTGGCGTTCGGCCAATCACAGTCAAACCAGAAGAACTCTCGTGGCACCGGAATGGTATAGACTCCGTTGGTCTTTCCCTCGTAGGCCACCACGTGTGGCAGCGAACTGAGACGCGCGTTGTGTACCAGCCAGTTTAAGTGCTTCGGCACAATGACGAAATCCTGACTGGTCGTGTGAGAGTTGACGAAGTTCATCGCGGCCTCTGCGTCCGCGGACGAATGCACCGTCCACGGATCAACTTTCGTCCGAAAATGCCCCAACGAACCGACCAGCGACATCAACCCGAAGACACCCAGACTGGCGACGACCACGCCTGAAGTTGCGGGTGTGAACCTGCGACCCGCGATCTCACTCACCCGCTCCACTGCGCCTGCAAACCCCAAGGCCAGTAACGGCAGGAAAACCATTGCGGGATAGAAAAATATCGGCAGGTTATCCTGCTGTTTGAACACCGGATACATCAGCGCCAGCAGCCAAAACGCCAGCCACTTTCGAAATCGCGCGACCGGGAAGCAGAAGACCAAGCCGAGCGAAGCCACGATCAACCACACATCGAAACCTTGGAAGCTCCGATCCTCAGCCAATGTCGGGGTCAACAGCCCAAACGTGATTATGTTGCGGTAGATGCGCGCCAGGTTCTCCACAAAAGTCGAAGTTGCACTTGTTCCGTATTCCCCAACGCGCTGTATTTGGGTAACCAAGTGCGTAATCCCGCCAGGTTGGGTTGTCAGAAACCACCCGACAAACCCCACTGGAAACACCGCTGTACCCAACAATGACGGCACAATGTGCCGTTTATTGACAAAAAACGCGGTCACTACCACCGCTCCCATCAACGGGTAGACGTAATAATGAGTGCCGGTCCCAAGCGAACTCAAAATGCCGGCCCAAATGACATCGCGCAACCGCCGTTCCTGAACATAACGGATCAGAAAACCCACCGCAGACAAAGCAAGCAGCCCTGCCATCGGATGCGGGCGCACCCACCGACAATTCATCACCGTTTCCGGGTACAACAGAAACGCCGCAGCGCACAAGAATCCAAAGTTCTTATTCCGCAACCGTGTGCCCACCCAGAAAAGAACTGCCGCTGTGACCAAGGCGATGACCGCCTGCAGCGCCCGGCCGACCACGATGTCGTAACCGAATACCCGGAGCAACGTGCCGTTGACGATCAGGTACAGCGGCGGATATGGATGCGGGAACATGAAATCGGTGCGTACCGGGCCGATCCGCGGGTGACCGTGGACCGTGTTCCAAGACATCTCCATGACCTCGCCCTCATCGCTGTACCAATTGGGATTGGTGCGCAGATTTGGCAGAAACAACAAGGCCCAGCCTAACACCAGCGCGAGCGCAAAGATCCGTTCGCGAGAAGTCTGTAACGGGAATCTTTTCAGCGCAGCCAAGTATTTCGAGCTTGTCCCTTCCGGCTTCGCCGGGAGACAACTCGTTGGCCCTTTTTTGACAGTATCCGCCAATTTAGTACTCGCGCGGCTATTAACCAAAACGCCATCCGCCTTGCAAGCTCGGAATGTGGCGTGAAGGCTCAAACAACATCAAAATGCCTTTTACCCTTTACAAGAAAAGCGTCTTCTGACAGGTTCTACAGCTATGTATCATCTGAAGGACTCTGTGGTTCTGGTCACGGGCGGGGCCGGTACGATCGGTTCTCATGTTGTAGACGCTGTTATTGCTGAAAACGCGCGCAAGGTGATTGTATACGACAATTTTTCGGCTGGCAATCAGGACAACATTCGCGAAGCACTGAACCAGCGCAAGACTGAAGTACAACTTCTTGCGGCTGACATTCGCAACCGTGAAGATTTGGACGACGCAATGCAGGGGGTTGATTACGTCTTTCACGAGGCGTCTGTGTTACTGCTGGAGAGCATAAAGAAACCCCAGAAGGCCATCGACGTGAACATCCAGGGTACATTCAATGTGTTCCAGGCCGCGTTGAACGCCGGGGTCAAGAAAGTCGTTTGGGCCTCCAGCGCTTCGGTATTTGGTGAGCCGTTGCGCCTGCCGGTGGACGAGGCGCATCCCTTTAATAACAAGACGTTTTATGGGGCGACCAAGGTCGCCTGCGAGGCCATCGCGACGAGCTTGAATTTCTCGTATGGACTGAAGCATGTCGGATTGCGCTACTACAACGTTTACGGACCCCGACAGGGAATCCGCGGGGCGTATGCCCAGATTCTACCCCGCTGGTGCGAGCGGATCGAAATTGGACAACCCATTGTGATTTTCTCCGATGGCAGCCAAAGCATGGATCTCATCTACGTGAAGGACATCGCCCGCGCGAACATTTGCGCGATGAAGAGCGATTGCATCAACGACTTCTTCAACATCGGCTCCGGCATCGAGACGACGGTCAAACAACTGGCGCATCTATTGCTCGACGTTACCAACTGCAAGATTCCGCCGACCTACGAGCCGCATGACGTTAATCTTGTAAAGCGCCGCCAATGTTCTACTGTGTTGGCCAAGGAGAAGATTGGCTTTGTCGCCAAGACCTCGTTGCGAGAGGGACTCCTGGAGTATTGGCAGTGGAGACACAGTGACGGGAAAACCAAATAACACTCCGATTGTCAGCATCGTTATCCCGGTCTTCAACGAAGAAGACAATCTTCGAGCAGTCTGGCAGAAATTGGAGCCTGCCGTGGAAGGCTTGGGGGTGCCTTATGAGATCATCTTTGTGGACGACGGTAGCCGCGATGCTTCGTTTTCGATCCTCGCCGAAATTCAGCGGATGAACCCCAGCGTACGCGTCATTCGGTTGCGGCGCAATTACGGCCAGCACCCGGCTACCATCGCCGGTTTTGATCACGCCCGCGGTCGTTGGGTGTTGACTCTGGACGCTGATCTGCAAAATGATCCTGCTGATCTTAAAGTGATTTTCGCCAAGCTGCAGGAAGGCTACGATGTTGTCGCCGGCGTGCGCACGGACCGTCAGGATCCATTTCTGCGACGCAAACTCCCGTCTCGCATCGTCAATAAGTTCATCGCCGAACGGACGGGCTTGGTTCAGACCGACACGGGTTGCTTCCTCAAGGGCTACACCCTGAAAGCCGCGCAGGAAGTCGCCGAGCATACCGACATAGGCGGCTTCATCACTGCAACGATCGGCGTGCTTGGGTTCAAATATGCTGAGGTGCCGGTTCACCACGCCGAACGATTCCGCGGGACGAGCCGTTATGGCATCCTTACCCAACTCGATCAGTTTATGAGCCTGTTCACGGGCTACGCCCGCAGACCGTTCCAGATCATCGAGATCATCGGCGCTTGTGTGGTTGCAATCGGGGTGCTGGTGATGTTGATTACCGCCTGTTCCGGCCTTTGCTCCCATGCCACCCAGTTGCTCCTTGGCCTTATCGTGACGGTATTGGGGTTAATCCTGGGCAGCGTCGGCGTTGTCGGCGAATACGTCATACGCATCACCAAACTGACCCGCAGATCTCCGCGCTATCTGATCGGTGAAGTGCTGGAATGAAATCTTCACGGTCCGCCACCACGCCAAGACCAGCCTTCACTGCAACTGCACAAGCTGGATTTCGCAGCCGTCTGGCCCGGATGCTCGGCGGCCAACGCCCCGACGCGCGGACTCGCTTTGAAGCCGGACGTGTAGCCATCCAACAACCGCTTGTTCACGGCAAAACATTGGTCGCGACCTTGCAAAAACTTTCATGGGAAGAAATGGTTTTTAGCTGCCCATGCTGGCAATTACACCTGGGTATGGCCCCTCAGGATATCACGGGGATCCAGTTCGTCACCCGATCTATCCATCAACACGGAATCATTTGGACGCGCGTTGCTTCCGAACATACCGTAGTCATGAAGGCGCTGCGCTATGCCGGTTTTGAGCCCATACTGGAAATGATCAATTTGAACAGGATGCTGGCGCGACGACGCCTGTCGCCGCCGTCAATGAAGATCGAAATTAGACAAGCTGGAAAACGGGATGCAGATGCGGTCGGAGAACTTGCGGGCCGGATATTCTCAAAGGACAGGTTCCATGCTGACCCAAGAATTGCCCCCCGTTTGGCCGACAAAGCCCACGAAGAATGGGCCAGGAATTCCGTCTTGGGAAAAGTTGCAGACCAGACGCTCGTGGCGGTTGACGCAGACAGAATTGCCGGCTTTCACGCACTAAAGTGGCTCCAGACGCCACGAGGTAAAGTCGGATTGACGGTGCTGATTGGGATTGCTGAGCCATACCGTGGACAGGGCATCGGTAAAGCATTGCTCTGCGCAGGGTTGCTGGTACTGCAAAAAGGAGGCGCCAAGCAGGCCTGGGTGCGAACCGAAGCAGGAAACTCCGCCGCCACACAGTTGTATGAGTCATTTGGATTTCTCCAGCAGACGCGATTCTGGTATCTTCGGAGATTCAATCCATGAAAATTGCGTTCTATAAACACAATATCGGCGATGCGGAGATCGCCTCGGTTGTTTCGGTGTTGCGCTCGCCCACGCATACGGCGGGGCCAGTGACGCGCCAGTTCGAAGAGCAGTTTGCTGCCTACCTGAACTGCAGACATGCGGTGGGCGTCACCAGTTGGACCATGGGGGCATTTCTTTGTTTGCGCGCTCTAAAGATTGGGCCGGGCGACGAAGTAATCACGACGCCCCTGACTTTTCTATCGACTGCCAACATCGCATGCCATGTCGGCGCCAAGCCGGTGTTCGTGGACGTAGAACCGGAAACGGGCTTGATGGATTTGAATCAATTGCAACGAGCAATCACGCCCCGCACCAAGGCGATAATCCCGATCCATATTTACGGCGCGATGTGCGATATGAAGGCGTTGAGCGCCATTGCCGGTCAAAAGAACATCCCCATCATCGAGGACGCTGCCCATTGTATTGAGGGCGAACGCGATGGAGTTCGCCCTGGTGCCTTGAGCAAGGCGGTTTGTTTCAGCTTTTACGCCACCAAGAACCTCGCTTGCGGCGATGGAGGCGCGGTGGCGGCTAATGACGCCGACCTCGCTGCAGCAGTGGCCAGATTGCGTTTCCATGGAATGACACGCGGATCAGAGGAACGTTACGCTGGCAAGTACCGGCACTACGACATGGAAGATATTGGTTACAAGTGCAACATGACGGACATCCAAGCCGCTATGCTGCTGCCGCAGTTACCACGATTGGAGGAATACCGCCTGCGCAAGGACCAAATTGCCCGCCGCTACGAGCAGGGCCTTGGCGGGCTGCCCGGTATCGATCTGATCCGGACTCCACCCAACACCAAGCACGCCCGTCATTTGTTCACCTTCCTGGCACCGGAAGGCAAACGGGACGACTTCATCCTGGGACTTCAGCAGAAGGAAATCGGCGTAGCAGTCCACTTCAATGCCGTCCACTTGATGAGCTATTACCGCAATACATTCGGTTTCAAAGAAGGCGATTTCCCCCACGCTGAGCGCATCTGCCGCCGCACCATTACATTACCGCTGTATCAGAAACTCACCGATGAAGAAGCCGACTACGTGATCGGTTGCGTTCGGGAACTGGCTGTGTCCGCATGAGTCCGGCGTGTCCGTTGTGTCAGTCAACCGACCACAAGGTGATTTACGACTTGCGCGCCCTGCGCAGTCCTCATAGTGTCCCCGGCATGGTCGTTCGCTGCCGGTGCTGCCGGATGTGCTTCAAAATCCTCCCAACCGATAAGAACCTTACCGCCGCCTATTTGGAAGACTATGCAGCCAGTGAAGGGATCGAAAACTACATGCTTGGCGAGGCGGCGCGGAAGGTGTTTCGCCGCGTGCTCCTAGGCATCGACCTCGCACCCCGCGCCGGCAGGCCGCGACTGCTGGACATTGGCACCGGCCTGGGCGGGTTGCTTGAAGAAGCGGACAAACTCGGATTTGATGCCCAAGGGATTGACCTGTGCGAACCACTAGTGCGTAAAGCCCGGGAGCGTGGCTTGCGGGTGGAGTGCAAACCGGCCGAGCAACTCACAAATGAAACGCAGTTCGATGTCGTGACCATTCTGGATACCATCGAGCACGTGATGCAACCGCTGGCGTTGCTTGGCGCGGCCCATCGCGTCTTGAAGCCCGGTGGTGAGCTGGTTGTTTATACGCAGAATCACCGGGCTGCCGTCGTGATATTCGCCAACTGCCTTAACGCTGTCGGCCTCGACTTCGCCGTGAACGAGATCTTTGGCAGCAATCATGTCAGCTTTTTCGACGATCGCACTCTGCCCGTAGCGGTGCGGCAGGAAGGTTTTGTTATCCGACAGATGAAGTTTTTCCCCTACGACTCATCCCGCCCCGGTCAGCCCATTTCCCTTGTGAGCTTGGCTGTGGTGAGCGCGGTTGAACTCGTTGGACGACCGTTTGGCCGCATGTTCCGTCTCCTCTTGTATGCCCAGCCCAAGACCTGATCGCACTGTGCTCATCCTCCCCCCGGCTTCTCTCCCATCGTGAATCCGGATTCACGACCGTTTGGGCTTGGCGATGAACAACACCCGTGGCGCCAGATCGAAGTGTGCGAAAGGGATCACTTGTACGTCGCCGAACCCGGCGCGCTGAAGTCGTGCCGTCATGTCTACGCTGCTCTGGTAGCTCAAAGTCGATCCGCGCGTGATCTGCAATAGGCCAGTCGCAGAGTCGCATAGACGATTATACCAATATTTCCACCGGGGTTTCACATCATCGTCGAGCACAAACAGGGCGCCAGACGGTGCCAGCGCTTCATGGCAGACCCCAAGGACATGATCCTGTTCCTCAAACCGCATGTGATGGAGCACATCAATAAACACAACCGCATCCGCAGAGGGCAACGTTTCTTGCATCAGGTTGCGGACTTCAAATCGTGCGTTCGTGCGTTGTCCCACACTGCGCTGCGCCCGCTGGATCTGACGCTCGTCGATATCGACGCCAAGCACCTGGCGCGCAGGCGCAGTCAGCGCCAGAAGGTTGGCGAAGAACCCACTGCCACAGCCAACATCGATGATCCGACCATGCGCGGGTATATAAGGCTCAAGACGTTCAAATGGGTCGCCGTGCTTCCAGCGAATGAACAACTTGATCTTGAACCCCAGCGAGGTGGGACGATACAGATCCAGTACTTGGCGCCATAACGGCTTTGTTTGGCTCATCAGCGCATCGTTTCCATAGGTTGTAGCGGGCGCAGGGCTCAGCCATGGACTCGACGCACCAAGTATTTCGGGTGGCGACCGAGTTCATAATTGGTGCGCACGAGATACTCTCCCACCAAGCCCGTCACGGCCGTCAAGAAGCCCCACAAGCTCGCAGCAATCGAGAACAGGATCCACCAAAGGCATGGGCCATGCGTCCCGGCCAACCATGACACGCAACCCACAATCAGCCCCAATCCTCCCAGCAAGATCGCTGCTACGCCGACAACTTCCACAAACTGAAACGGCTTGGCCTTCACACCCATGAACACGGACATAAACTGATCGATCCGAGTGAAAAGATCGTGGTGCGACGATTCGCCGCCCGGCCTGGCGCGGTGGGTCACGGGCACCTCGCCGACCCGGTAGCCGAGTTTGGAGAACAGGACGGGAAACCAACCGCGCGGCGTCGAGTATACCGAAAGTTCCTTGGCGGCCTGCTGCGTGTACGCCCGCAGGAAACAGCCATAATCATGAATTGGCGTCGGCGCCTCGCTGCGAATGAGGCGGTTGACAATCATCGAGGGCAGCTTGCGGGAAATGAATGGGTCCTTGCGCTGAGTGCGCCAACCGCAGACAACATCGTAGCCCTCCTTCATTTTCTCCAGCAGCTTTGGGATGTCCGCCGGATCATTCTGCAGATCGCCGTCGAGCGTCACCACCATATCGCCCTGAGCCGTATCAAACCCCGCATACGTCGCCGCGTGTTGTCCAAAGTTCCGCCGCAACTCGACGATCTTCAGCCATGGATAACGCTGCCGGGCCACGAGCAGTTTGGCCATGGTCTGGTCCTCGCTCCCGTCGTTCACTACAAGGACTTCCGAAGGCGTAGGCAACAACGGGATCACCTTAGCAATCCGCTCCAGCAATGGATCGACGCTGCTTTCTTCGTTATAAACGGGAATGACAATCGATACGGCCATGCTCATTTAACGCCACCGTCCAGTATCTTTCACCTGTTTCATCCAGTCCACGGTCTGCCGCATCCCTTCGGCCAGGTTGACCGTTGGCTGCCATCCAAGAATCTCCCGCGCCTTGCGCCCTGACAAGTAAATCTGCTGGATTTCCCCAAGTCGCGCCGGCGCAAACTGCGGCGCGCCAGCAAAACCGGTCAGCCGCTGGAGAAGCTCGCACAACTCGAGCACTGACGAGCCCTTTTCACTGCCGAGATTGATGATCTGGCCGCTGCCTTTACGCAAGGCCATTGCATTGGCCTCTGCCACATCGCCTACAAACACGTAATCCCGCAACGCCTTGCCATCTCCAAAAATAACCGGCGTCTCGCCGTTCAGCATTCGCAACCCGAAGATGGCGATGACGCCCGCCTCGCCCTTCGGATTCTGCCGGGGGCCATAGACATTGGGATAGCGGAGAACGGTATAGTCGAGCTTGTACAGCAAACGGTACAAATGGAGATAATGTTCCACCGTGTGTTTGCTGATCCCGTATGGGCATTCTGGATTGACCGGATCGCCCTCCTCCACTGGCAGGCGTTGCGGTTCGCCATAAACGGCTCCACCCGTTGAGATGTAAATAATCTTCTTCACGCCATGCTTCGCAGCGTTAACGATCAGATTGATGGATCCTAGAACGTTCACCTCGGCATCGTAAAGGGGGTCCTCGGTGGACTTGCGCACGTCCATCTGCGCCGCATGATGGTCCAAAACGTCAAATCGTTCGCGGGCGAACAGCTCTCCGACGCGCTCGCGGTCACGAATGTCGATCTCTACAAACCGCGCCTGTGGGTTCAGGTTTTGACGGCTGCCCGTAACCAGGCTGTCCAACACCCAGACCTCATGTCCATCTTTCAAAAAGCGATCCACTACGTGCGACCCGATAAAACCAGCGCCTCCTGTGACGAGAATTTTCATAACGGCTGTTGTTATACCAATCGTGCCCCGGATTGACAAAGGGAATCGCGATTCAGCGCAGGACGTGTCGGGCATTCGCCAGTGCAAACCAGATAGTACCCCAGAATCGCCGGTTCTCGCTGCGCAAGTAAACCATGAAATACACCAAGCCAAACCAGAGAGTGAATATCGGGTTCGGCGGCAGACGGATCAGCCGTTTGATCAACGGAACGGTCCGGGGCCAAAGCACACCAGTCTGAAAGAACTTCTGCAGATTCTGCATTTCCTGGATCTGAGGCATCTTCAGACGCGAACTGACGTACTGGGACTCTGGACATGTGGTCCAATCCTTGTGCGGATCCATGTACCCCTTCTGCCGAGCGTACTCCGCCAAGGCCGTTCCCGGATACGGTGTGTAGATGTAGCACCAGGGATAATCGGCATTGATTCGAATATTCATTGCCAGCGTCGTCAGCGAATCCTCCAACGTCTCATCGGGCAAGCCCAGCATATTGTACGTGCGAAACGTGATTCCCGCCTTGTGCAGCATCTCGGCTGTTGCATAAATCTGTTCATCTCGCAGCCGTTTGTTGAGCACTTGATTGCGAAGCCGCTCGTTGCCAGTTTCAACGCCGAAAAACACTGACCGACAACCCGCTTCGGCGAGTCGTTTCGCGTACCCCTTGTCTGACGCCACAATGTCCGCCCGCACCTGACAGGAGAATGGCAATCCGATCTCCGCCCTGAAGACGTCCAAGAACTCGTAAAGCCAGCGCTTATCCGTGCCAAAAAGGTCATCCGAGAAGTAGATCACTCTGGCGCCGTGCCGCTCCTTTAACTCCCGGCATTCAGCGATCACGCGTTCGACGCGGCGCAGGCGGATCGCTTTGCCTTTGCCTTTGTAGAGCTGACGCATCATCTCAGTGAAACAGAACGCGCAGGAATATGGACAACCACGGGCCGAGATCACGCGGTACACGCTGCGGTCCGGGACCCGTTTCCGATCGCGGTACAAACTGCGGTCCGGAAACGGCAAACGGTCGAGGTCCTCTTCCAGATGACGCAAAGGATATTCAAGAAGTGTTCCATTCCGCTTGAAGCTGACGTTGGCGATGCCATCAAGCTCCCGTCGACCTGCAATCCGATCCAGTATTTCCACAGTGGCTGCTTCTCCCTCACCGCGCACCATGATGTCAACAGCCGGATCTGCCGCAAAAGCAGGGAAACAGGTGGCGTGGGGACCTCCAAACAGACCACGAATCCCGTAAGCCCGTTTGATCTGTGTTGCCATATCTGTCGCCCACGCGTGGCTGCCGGTCATCACAGAAAAGCCCACCAGATCCGGACGGAAATCCTCCAACAGCGCCGTGAAATGCTTCAGCTTATTGCCAATTCCCAACCGACACTCGTGTCCGGCCTGTTTGGCCGCAGCAGAGATGTACATTGGTCCCAAGAACTCGTAATCGTGATTCTGGAGAAACAATAGACGCGCCATAACTCAACCGGTGTTTATCGTCCAACAGCCAAGCCGGCACACGCTGTAAACGATGGTGGTTTGTGAACTCATGGCTAACACAACGCGGCAAACGTATCCTGCCAAGAAGAGCATGTCAACTGACCATGCGGCCTTCGGAATTCACCAGCAATGCGCTTGACGGCCAACCGAATATGCCTGTATTGATTTTGGAGTGTCTGATATCCAATTGCCCCCTATCCAACGAGCACAAGCAGAAAGCGAGTTCTACAACCGCTATGCCCGCCAGTTGCAGGCGGACAAACTGGCGCCGCTTGATGTCTTCGCCCCAACCTGTCTAGAGAACCGGCACTTGCTCGCGCATCTGGGCGATCTGAAAGGGAAACGAGTTCTGGACATTGGCTGCGGTCAGGGCGACACCTCTGTCTGGTTTGCCCTCCGAGGCGCCGAGGTGTGGGCATTGGATGTCTCCGATCAAATGGTTAAACTGACTGGCCAACTGGCAGTTCAACACGGCGTCGGTTCGGCCGTTCATGCCGATGTGGGTCGCGTGGAGGACATGACGCATCCCGACAACTTTTTTGACTTGGTGTTCGCGGACGGTGTACTCCATCATATCGACATGCGCGCAGCCGTTCCCAACATCGTGCGTGTCTTAAAACCCGGTGGACGTGGATACTTTTTCGAACCGCAGAAGGGCAGTCTCTTCATTCAGATCTACCGTTTCTTTGCCCGCGATCTGCGAACGCTGGATGAGCGCCCTCTCGAGCAGGCAGATTTCCAATTCTTACAGACTCAGTTTGGCGGACTGCTACACGATGAGTATCATTTCGTGTCGCTCCCGCTGTTTGCCCTGCGCTTCCTCTTACTGAAGCTTACCGGCCGGGCATTTCCATATTGGATGGACGAAGTCCGTCAGGGCAAGTTCTCCCCGCGCGTTCTCGCAGTACTGCAGTGGACCGACGATCGCTTGTTACGACTTGTTCCCTCGTGGCGAAAGTTCTGCTGGCTGACGCTTATCCGCGCTGAGAAGCGGCCTGCCGCCATCTCGCCAACAGGCTGACACCTCTCTCATGGCTATTGAGTAGGCGCTGTCAGGTTGGATAGCCGTTTCTCAAGTTTACCACCCTTCAAACATAACAGCACATAAGGGCCGCGTTGGGGATTTCCGGGCAGCGGCCGATAGTTGGCCAGGATAGAGCGCATCGGTTCTTTGCGAATATCGCCGCCGGTGATGCTCCAGACCGTGATTACCACCAACTCGGGGCGTTCGCGGTCGAAGTCGGCTACCAGTTCCTTGGCGAAACGCGGTTGCGTGGAGTACTTGCTATCACTCGCGGCCCAGAACACTGTAAACTTGGTCGGCGACCGTCGGCCACTATAGAAATAGAGTTGCGGCTCGTTAGCAAGTTGGCAGAAGGTCTCATCAGGCAATAGCAGCGTATTGATCTCCTGCACCAGTTCCGGCACGGTTGTGAAAGCGGAAGCGTAGCCGTCTCCCACCGCCAGCCGCGTCCACTCGTCGGGAGGCAACCGGTAAAAGGCGCCTTCATACCGGACCAAGAGCAACAGAATAGCCACACCTGTTGCGTAAACCGGCCTCACGAAGCGTGAGGGAACACTGCCAGCAAGCGTCGCAAGACTCCAACCCCCGCTCACGGACAGCACAGGCAGCCAGAGTTGCCAACGGTAAGGCGCGAAACCAAAATGCACCGCGACGAAAACTGCCGCCCCCGCACAGAACGCCGAGATCATCCCAGCCGACGGACGCAAACCGGTGCGGAAGGCACACATCACACCCGCTACGGATAAACACGCCAGGGGCGCCATAAAAAAGAGAAAATCAGGAACCAAATTACTCGGTTCCAGCTTCTCCAGCACGTTCGCCAGGGTATTGCCCTGGCTCTCTCTGAGAGCTACAAACACAGCTTCCCAAAACGCGCCAAATCGGCCAACGACACAAAAATAAGTGAACACCCCGGCCCACACCAAGGCGCCAACCCCGGCACACACCCCCATGTGCCACAGGGCGTAGCGCCGGTCCGCGCCGGGAGTCGCCACCAGAACATACCCAATCGCCAATGCCGCCACCGCGGCAACAGCCGATTGTTTGTACAGCGAAGCCGCCGCCCACAGCAGACCAATGCCCAGAATCGGCCAACTCAACAATCGCTTCGGGGTCACGTGGAACAACAGAACGAACGACCAGATCAGACACGCGTTGATGAAGACCTCTCGCCCTGGCAGATTGCCCATCAATCGTGGATCACCGCTGATCACCGTCCAGAACGCCGCCGCCCATAGCCCACCGCTCACACCACCACCAGCACGACGGGCGGCTGCAAACACCCCCAGCAGGATCACCACTCCGGCTACCACGTTCAGCAGGTAAATTTCCTGCGGACCATAGCCCGTCACCAGTTCTGCCAGGCCATAGGTGATGAATATGCCCGGCGGGACAACATCGAACACCTCTACGTACAATTTACGGCCATGCAACACCTCGTGTGCAACGACTGCAAACTGGCCAATATCATTGTGGACTACCTGCGAATAGGTGTGCCAGCGTTCCAGCGCAAGCACCAAAGCGAGCGCCATGAGGATGACCGCCGCCTTCCACCATTGCGTGGGAATAGCGGTTCTGCTCACTTCCGCAGCGTCTTCCCGAGGAGATATTTGATCAGGTTTATTCATGCAAGCTGGAGTCCCACTAGACCATCCTCATTGGTTGGTGGTCTGGGCGGGCATTCGAAGTTCATAGAGGCGCAGCGGCCCAAAGGCCTTGAATGGCAGCGAGTTGAGCGGCGGCGGAACGTCACTGACCTTCTTGAACCGCATATCGTACACCACGAAAGCGGTCTGTGGCTGCCCAAGCGGTGGCATGGCGGGCAACGTCCGGTCGCGCAGTTTCCACCACAACAGATATTGTATGCCATGGTGTACAGGCGTCTGGGCAGGCCAATCCGCGCTGACAATCGGATTCTTGCTCTGTGCGTGCTCGACAATATAGTCAGTCACGTCAACTTCATGTTTGTACGCCTCACAACGGGTTCCCATTGCGCCCCCCTCCTTTTCCCAGAACCCGTACAGTCTTTCGACGAAAATCGCCTGGCCACAGATGATGGCCAGGAATATGCCCCATACGCCTATCCGTATCGAGCGCCTTAACAGTCTGGACTCCTGAAGATTAGCGAAAAGCCATCCCAACAACAGAAAAGCGGCCGGGAAGATGAAAGAAAAATAGATCACATAGCTTTTCATTCCGGTCACGACAAAGAACACCCATGGCACGATCATCCACAGAAATAGCAGCACGAGGACCGGTTCGCTGTTGACATCGAAGAACGGGAAACGCTCGGACGCTCTGGCTTTCCTCACCAAATACACACTTAAGGCGACCAAAACGGCTATGATCGCCAGTTTTTCGACCTCCGCCAAGCCGTTAAGGATAAACATGCCGCTCAGTGCGTCGAATTTCGGGGTCGACAGCCCATTGAGTTCCTCGAACTGTTGTCCCGAGGCCAAGTTCAGGATGTAGCTAAAATGGTTGCGGCTGGGCAAAGGAAAACCGAACTGCGGATGAATGCCCTCGATCGAATACGGCTGGTATTCGTTGAATGCCTTCATCACAGTAGTAGAGCGTCTAAAATCCTCCCAGCCATGCTCCATCTGGAAATTGATGTAGGGAATAACGGTCACAAAATTGATGGCTATGGCAGCCGCGATGGCTTTCCAATTAAGAGGGAATCTCAGTACCAGCCAAGCGACCACGATCAAGGCGATCAAGGAGAAGGCAGCCAGATGGATTTGGGCTGCAAACAACGTCAACAATACAACCCAGAAGAGATGCCTTGGCTTCTTGCCAGTCAGAAACTGGCACCAGAACCACAGCAGTGCCACAGCAATTCCGTGGACAATCCCCTGGCACCACGCCTGCCGCGAGAACATCACAGGCCACGGAGCCACCGCAAACAATGCCGCCGCCATCAGACCGATCTTTTCAGAGAAGAACTTTTTGCCGATCAAATAACACAACAACACCGCTCCCGTGCAAATGACCGCCCAGCAACGCGGGAACCAGGTCGGATCCTGACTGACCAACATGAACGGCGAAATCAGGTAGATCTCCAGTGGAGTTAGCCAAACCCCGACACTGGACATCAGCCCGTGTTGGGGAAACTCGGTTCCATTGGCCATGCGCACCGCCATCATCGTGGCATCAGACGGATCATTTCCCCACAGCATTACGTCCATGTGCGAAAGTCGCAGATATAGGGAGACACTCAGAATGGCCAGCAAACACCAGTGAGCGCGCGTGAACACGAACTTCCTCTCTTCAGTTGGCTTCATCAGACCCAGATAGGTTCGTTCAGCGGTTTCCAGAGCTTTTTGCACATAAACCAATCATCTTGGTGCGCGCCTCGCCGCTGCCGCAAAGAGCACATCTTTCAGGATTCACAGGCCGCTCAGTATTCCAACCTACCCGGCAAACTGCAACCTCATTATCGCCGGCACATCTGGTCTCTGGCCGCAACCTCCCATCACAGATAAAACCCCTATTCCAGCGTTCCGCCCAGAAAATGCAACTGTAGCGGCCCGAAGTTTGTCCATCCCATCTCGCGCGCGCCACTGCTGGTCAGCCATTGGTTATATGCGTTGCCATCGAAATTCGCTCGGTTCTCGTCCACCACGATAAGGGTCGCATTCGTCGTTCGAGTGGTCTGCTCGGCGTTCCCCGCATGTAACGCCAACAACACAAGATCCATCCGCGCTCGCGTCGATTCCCCTACCCGGTCCATTTGCAGCAATCTCCCGGTCTGCATCAAGTTCGGCACATCCACTTGCGAAGCCAGATAGCGAGCCGCCGATTGCTTGTGCACGAGCACCGTGCCATACGTCCCGTGCGCACCGCCGTGCCGGTCCAGAAACCGATAGACATCCCATAACACCCAAATGTTCGCCGCCAACACGAGCGCCGTCACCACCCCCACTATCACGCGCCCACGCCCGGTCCATAACCGCGCAACCGCCCAGCCCATTACTAGAAAAGGCGCCGGATAGAGAATCACAAAATACGACAGATACACCCACAGTCCGGTCACCGCATAGACCAACACTGGCACCACCAACCATAGCGCCAGCATCCACGCCTCGGACCGGTCATTCCCGCGCGCGCCCCGCCATATCAACCACCCAAGCGCCGCCACCAACAACCAGCTTTGACCAATCAATAACCAATCCGTCACGGTCGCGCGCGACCGAAAATAATCGCCGCGCCATACCCGCAACGGATCCAATGCCGGTGCCGCGCTCAAACCGAGAATGTCCTCCAACTGCCCGGCATTGCTGATCGCCAGCGCCTTGGCCGCGTAGTCGTGTTGTGGAAACGTGTAGCCGGTGTTGGGCTCCACGCGCATTCCCGGTGGGATTTGGTAGTTCTGTCCACCGATTGTCCCCACAGCCTTGCGAAAATCTGCCCACTGGTTCTCGCTTTGAAACTTCAGATACGGCAGCGTGATAAGCACCGCGATCCCCACGCCGGCTGCCGCGAATCGCCAATCAATCTTCGGTCGTAGTGCCAGCAGTATCGCCACTACTGTTGCTGTAAGCGCCAGGCCCGAAAAATGGATCTGAATCACGCACAACGGCAACAGTAGCGCCCAGAAAACCGCTTTCGGTTTCTTGCCGACCACCAACGCGTGTACCGCCCACATTGCGCCCGTGGCAAATACAGGCACGAAATCCTGTGCCCAGATCTTTCGCGAGTAAATTACCGCCCACGGCGAGACGGCGAACATCGCTGCGCCAACCAGACCCGCGACCACACCGTAGTACTTCCGCCCGATGTGCCAGCACGCTATCACCGATGCCAGTCCCAAGACCGCGATGCAACAGGACACAAATACCGGACTGTTGCTGATCATCACCAGCGGACTCAGGAGATAAATGAACAGTGGCGGATTGGTAACCTTGACACTGGACATCAACCCCGCCAGCGGCGCCCCCGAACCATGGACGAACTTGGAAGCCAGATGCAAAGCCATGGCCTCGTCTCCTTTGAACTCCAAAAGAGCCAGATTCGAGAATCGCAGCCACGCGCCAGCACCGATAATTGACGCCAACGCGAGCCACTCCCACGACCTCACCCTTCCGCCTTCCGCCTTCATCCTTTGACCTTCAGCGGCCAGCTCACATGCTGCGCACGGCGGATCCGGAACAGTTCGCCCCAAATCCGCAGCGCTCGGCACAAGTTGTATGGGATGCGCGTATCGGGATCGTGCACCCATTTCACGGGCACTTCGGCAATACGATAACCCTCGCGAGCGGCTACGACGAACATCTCGATATCGAAAATCGCCGTGTCGGACGTCACTTGAGAAAAGATCTTTTGCGCCGCCTCGCGCGCCATCGCCTTGAACCCGCATTGGGTATCGGCGATGCCGCGAATGCAAAGCAGTTTCGTGCCCAACCCGAACAGTTTGCCTGCACAAGCGCGATACCACGCCTGTGGCTGTTTGACTTCTGCGCCGGGCACGGCCCGCGAGCCAATCGCCACGTCCCAGCCGCCACCATCCAGTTTTTCAAGCAGCTTATCCACTTCGCCGATCGGCGTGCTCTGGTCAGCGTCGGTGAACAACACGAACTGTCCGGTTGCAGCCAGCATTCCTGCGCGCACTGCACCGCCTTTTCCGCGATTCGGGTCCAGCGAAATCAACCGCACCATCGAATATGTTCCGGCCAATTCCTCTACCGCCCGCGCCGTGCCGTCCTTGCTGCCGTCGTTGACGACGATGATTTCAAACCTCAAATTCTTGCCGCGCAGGAACTCAACGATCCCAGGCACATTTTTTCGCAGCCGTTCTTCTTCGTTGTAGGCAGGAATAACGACGCTTAACCACAGAGGTTCACCCGCCGAAGGCGGGCAAGCAGAGGTCTCAGAGAGACCTTTCTCAGTGCTCTCTGTGTCTCTGTGGTTCATTTGTCTGCTTTTCTTAACGCGCCCGTCTTCCGCAACGTCGCCAGCGCTTCGCCGGCATAGTCCCTGTCGAGCTTCTGCTGCCGAATCCACTCCACATATTCGCGCACGCTTTCCCGCGGGGTCTTTGTCAGCCGCCAGCCGAGCTTCTGCAATTTGGAAATGCTAGAAACGCTGTGTCGCGTGTCGCCGACGCGATACTCGCTCGTCACATCCGGTGAAACCTTGACGCCAACCGCGTCGGCCACAATCTGCGCGAACTCCAGCACCGTGTAACCGCGCCCGCCGCCAACGTTGAACACCTGAAAATTCGCTTCGTCGTTTTCCAGCACCAACCGATTCGCGCGCACAACGTCCGAGATGTCCACATAGTCGCGCAGTTGCTGCCCGTCTTCGAATACCGTCGGTGCGCGGCCAGCCAGCAACTGGAGCGTGAAGATCCGCAGCACACCTGAGTAGGCGTTCCTGAACGATTGCCCCGGGCCTTGCACGATGGAGTAGCGCAACGCCACGCTGGGAATCCCATAGTTCCGACCCAACGCAATCGCCATCAACTCCTGCGAGTATTTGGCGATGGAATACTGGTTCATTGGGTTTGCATGTGTCTCCAGCAACGGCAGCGGCGTGACTGTGCCGCCACACCGCGGGCACACTGGTTCCCACAGCGATTTCGCCAACCGCTGCGGATCGCGGCCATCGGGAAATACTTCGCCGTCCTTGGCGCATTGGTAGCGGCCTTCGCCGTAAACGAACTGGCTGCTGGCGACGATGACCTTGCGAACCGGCAGTTTCTCCGCCACGATCACTTCATACAATAATGCGGTGCCAACGCTGTTGACATGAAAGAACTGCGAGAAGTTCGGCAGCAAATCCTGGTAGGCCGCGAGATGAAAAACCACGTCCACACCGCGCAATGCTTTATGCCAATCGTCGCGGTTCCGCACGTCGCCGAGCATCCGCTCGACGTCCTGCGGCAACCGATCAGGCCACATGCTTGTGCCGTCATGCACGGGCGGCGTCAGATTGTCAAACGCGCGCACCGCATAGCCGGCCCGCAACAACTCCATTGCCGTATGCGACCCGATGAACCCTGCTCCGCCGGTGATCAGCGCCAGTCCTTTGCTCATCGATTTGTGTGCGCCTCTTTGAGCTTCTCATACAGGTAGCGGGTGATGATGTGGTCCAGGATCATGTGGACGTCCTCGACCGGGCCGTATTCATTGGACGAAACCACAATGGCCACGTCGGACAGCTTCGCCAGTTTTCCGCCGCCAAAACCCGTCAAGCCAACAACCTGCAAGCCCATTTGCTTTGCAACCTTGACCGCTGCGATGACGTTCGGCGAGTTGCCCGAAGCCGAAATCGCGATCAGCACGTCCCCGCGCTCCGCGAGGTTCTTCAACGGTTCGCTGAAGATGCGGCCGTAATCCGTGTCGTTCGCCCATGCGGTCATCAGCGGGATATTGTCGGTCAGCGCAATCGCGCGAAATCGCGGCCATCGCGACGAGCCTTGTTTGTCAGGATCATGACCGAGCGTGCCTCTGCAAAGGTCATTCATCATGTGCGATGCCGTCGCGGCGCTGCCGCCGTTGCCTATAATGAATATCTGCCGCCGCTGCGCGTACGCCGCCTCGATCGCCGTGATCATCTGTTCCACAGCATCGAGAGGCAACTTATCCAGCACCGTTTTCAGGTCGCGCACGTATTGCTTGGCAAATTTGTTCGCTCGTTTCATGATGTTCAGTACCGTTGCATTTCCAGCACAACACGGCTGCCGCCTTTTTCGAGCCGGAACGGCATTTCCCGCAAGTCAGCCAGCGCCTGCCGCACTGATTGCCGTTTATCGCTCGGCACGCACAGCAGGAAAAAGCCGCCGCCGCCTGCGCCTGAAATCTTGCCGCCCAGCGCGCCCGCTTTCATCGCCCGCTCGTAAATCTTGTCCAACTCGCTGCTCGTGATCGTGCTGGCCAGCTTCCGTTTCGCTTCCCATCCTCCGTGCAGCAGCGGCCCCAGCGAATCAATCGCGCCGGTTGTGATGGCCCGTCGCACCTGTTCGGCTTGCCCCGCCATCGCCTTCAACACGTCCACCTTCTTGCCAATATTGGACTTCTGCTCGGCCAGAATCTTCGCGGACTCCCGCGTTTTGCCCGTGAAGAACAGCATCAACATGTTATCCATGTCATCAAGCGTGGCGCGGGTCGCCTTGACTGAATTCACACGCACTTCTGGTCCCGGGCCAAACTGAAGATACCGCAGCCCGCCATACGCTGCGATGTATTGGTCCTGCACACCGATGGGCTTGCCGAGAACGTCGATCTCGATTTCACACGCCTCACGCGCCAACTGCTCTGCCGTCGGCGTTGCACCCATGTAGTGATAGAGCGCGTTGAGCACGCCCACCGTAACGCTGCTGGAAGAACCGAGTCCCGATCCTTCCGCGGGAATGTCCGCCATAAACGAAATCTCGACGCCTTCCGTCACACCGACCTTCCGCATCGCCTCGCGCACCAACTCGTGTTCGAGTTGATCCACCGAGTCCACGATCTCTTTTTTGGTCCAGTTGACGTAGATCTTATCGTCGAACCGTTCCTTGACGATGCAGTACACGTACTTGTCGATGGCCGAACTGACGACCGCCCCGCCATGCTTTTCGAAGAAATCGCGAAAATCGGTGCCGCCGCCTGCGAGCGAAATGCGTAACGGTGTCTGGGTGATGATCATCGCGCCAATCCCTTCTCAAAATCCCGCTGCGCCTTCGCCAACCGCTCCGGCGTGCCAATATCCTGCACGTATGCCTTGGGTTTCATAGCGTACACAGCCTTCCCCGCAGCCAGCAACTTCGGGAACACATCCCTTCCAAAATCACAAAACTGCCCCGCAGGAATCGCATCCAATACCTCCGATTCCAGCACATAGATACCAGCGTTGATCAGGTTTGTCGAAACCTCTTTCGGATCGGGTTTCTCCACGAACCGCCGCACACGACCGTCCGTTTCCGTCTCCACCACGCCGCCGGTCCATGGTTCGGGCGATTCGAACAACGCCACCGTCGCCATCGCGCGTCGTGCCCGATGAAATTCCACCAGCGGCGCGAACTCGATTTGAATCAGGTTGTCTCCATACATCACGATGAACGTCCCGTCCCGCAACAGGTGTTCCATCTTCTTTACCGCGCCTGCGGTGCCCAGCAACTTAGGTTCGCGCGAGTAGGTGATGTGGACGCCGAACTTGCTGCCGTCACCGAAATGCTCCGTGATTTTCTCAGGCAGATAGTGCAGATTCACGATCAATTCCCGGATGCCCTGCTCGCGCAGCAGCGCGATGTGATGCTCCAACAACGGCCGACCGGCAATCGGCACCATCACTTTCGGAACGTCGAGTCCCAGCGACCGCAGTCGCGTCCCGAGTCCCGCCGCAAGGATGAAAGCTTTCATCGTTTTCCGGTTGTCACCCCTTCTCCCTTAAATACCGGGACAACACCGCGGACGCCTTGTGCAGCGCCTTGGCGCGATGACTGATCCGGTTCTTCACCTCCGGAGTCAACTCCGCGAACGTTTTCACTTGTCCGTCGGGGATGAACAACGGATCGTACCCGAACCCGCAGCCGCCACGTTCCGTCTCGGTGATCACGCCGTTGGAGATTCCCTCGACTGCGTCCACCAACCCGTTCACATCCGCCACCGCCGCCACGCATCGGAACCGCGCGGTGCGTTTCTCCATCGGCACGGCACGCAGTTCGCGCATCAACTTCTTGTTGTTTTCAAAATAACTTGCTTCATCACCCGCGTACCGGGCTGAATGCACGCCCGGCGCGCCATTCAAGGCGTCCACTTCCAACCCAGAATCATCCGCCAGCGTCAGCATCCCCGCGAACCGCGCTGATTCGACGGCTTTCTTGATCGCGTTTTCGCGGATTGTCGGCGCATCCTCCACGATCTCCGATAGACCGGGAATATCCGCCGACGAAACGATGTCCAGATTCAGTTCTGCCAGAATCTCCCGAATCTCGCACAGCTTGTGTTTGTTCCGTGTCGCGACCAGTAATTTCATGAGCGAGTGCATTATACTTGTCGCCCTCCAGAAATGAAGCACATCCTGCATTGCGAATTCTTCATTCAGTCCAATTCGTGTCTCCACCATTCACAACCAACAACCCGTTAGGCAACGTCCATATAAAATGGAACGACCGTTCCATTTTATATGGACGGCCAACGTGATCGAATAAGTCAGTCAGGCTGCAGGATTGACGCGTCTTTGACAGTGTGTGACACTGCGACATGAAAGTTTCAGGTCTGCGAAGCCCTCACGAACTGGTTGGCGGTCTCGTCTATTTCGGCCGGATGCTCGACAAGATTCGCCTTCATGCCGCCGGTAAACTGCTAGCCGATTACCACGAAAACCTCGGCAAAGGTTTTGACGGTCGTTGCTGCAGTTTTCTCCATGTCGCATACGAGGACGTCGTCGCGCGCGTCAAACAAGGCGGCACCGACGAAGATATTCTGCAGTGGTGTTTCACGAACGGCCGGAAACCGACCGACGAGGAAACCGAAATCTGGAACGATTACATGCGCAAGCGCGGCTGGCATGATCCCGGCAGCAAACGATTGGTTGAACGCCTCAAGGAAAGTGGTTTCTCCAACCGCACCGATATCCAGACATTCTTCGACTACATCGATGCCGACGAGGAACGCCCGTTGCATAAGCCATAACGCTTGCCAGTGTTTTGCCGCGCCGATATAGTCATCACGTCTTATGCCTGAACTCCGCAAAAAATATCCGTTCGACAAGATCGAGCCGAAATGGCAGCGCTACTGGGCCGAACATAAAACCTTCGCCGCCCTAGACCCGACCCAACACTCCAACACTCCAGCGCTCCAACACTCCAAGCTCTATGTTCTCGACATGTTCCCCTACCCGAGCGGCGCGGGATTACACGTCGGGCATCCCGAGGGCTACACGGCAACGGACATTTATTGCCGATTCAAGCGGATGAATGGCTTCAATGTTCTGCATCCGATGGGCTGGGATGCGTTTGGTCTTCCAGCCGAGCAATACGCCATCGACACCGGCACGCAGCCCGCCGTCACGACCCGCAAAAACATCGACACTTTCCGCCGCCAAATCCAGTTGCTCGGGTTCAGTTACGACTGGGACCGCGAAGTTGACACCACTGATCCTAACTACTTCAAGTGGACCCAGTGGATTTTTCTGCAGCTATACAAGAAAGGTCTCGCTTACGAAGCCGAGGTGCCGGTCTGGTGGTGCGAAGGCTGCAAGGCTGTGCTCGCCAACGAGGAAGTCAATGCCGACGGTTCCTGCGACCGCAAAGGGCACAAGAACGTCTATCGTCGGCCGCTCCGGCAATGGATTCTCAAGATCACAGCTTACGCCGAGCGACTGCTGAAGGATTTGGAATTGGTCAACTGGCCGGAGTCGATCAAGGAACAACAGCGCAACTGGATTGGGCGAAGTGAAGGTGCAAATGTCGAATTCCGGATTGCGGATGGCGAATCGCGGATTGAAGTCTTCACGACGCGGCCTGACACGCTTTTCGGCGCGACATACATGGTGTTGGCTCCAGAACATCCGCTTGTCGAGAAGCTCACGACGCCCGAGCAACGCGCGAAAGTCGTAAGCTACCGAACCCAGGCGACGCACAAGAGCGAACTGGAACGCACACAGTTGGATAAGGAAAAGACCGGTGTATTCACCGGCGCCTATGCGATCAATCCAGTCAACAACGAGAAGATTCCAATCTGGGTAGCCGATTATGTGATGATGGGCTACGGCACCGGCGCAATCATGGCGGTGCCCGCCCATGACGAGCGGGATTTCGAGTTCGCAAAGAAGTTTGGGTTGGAGATCGTGGAGGTAGTTGCTCCTGCTGATTCCGGTGGTAGGGCGCACTCGCCGAGCGCGCCGAATGCGTTCAACAATAGCGGCGGTGTCGGCGACACCGCCCTACCAACGGCCTTTGTGGGCGACGGCGTCGCTGTCAACTCCGGCCTTATCACCGGTCTACCCACGCCCGAAGCCAAGAAGAAGATCACCGCGTGGCTCGAAGAACGCGGTCTGGGCAAAGCAACGGTGCAATATAAACTGCGCGATTGGTTGTTCTCGCGCCAGCGGTACTGGGGCGAGCCGATTCCGATTGTGCATTGCGAGAAATGCGGCACGGTGGCGGTGCCTGAGAACGAGCTTCCGCTGACATTACCGGAAATGAAGGATTACACGCCGACGGGCAACGCCGAGCCGCCGTTGGCAAAGGCTGCGGACTGGGTCAACGCAAAGTGTCCGCAATGCAAGGGGCCGGCGAAACGCGAGACGAATACGATGCCACAATGGGCAGGGTCGTGCTGGTATTACCTCCGTTACATTGATCCGAAGAATGGCGCCGCCTTCGTCGCGAAGGACAAGGAAAAGTGCTGGATGCCGGTCGATCTGTACGTCGGCGGAGCGGAGCACGCGGTGTTGCACCTGCTCTACTCCCGGTTCTGGCACAAGGTGCTCTACGATCTCGGCCACGTCTCGACGCCTGAGCCGTTCATGCGATTGATCAATCAGGGTATGATTCTCGGCGAGGATGGCCAGAAGATGTCGAAGTCGCGCGGCAATGTCATCAATCCCGACGATGTGGTGCACGAGTATGGGGCCGACGCGTTCCGCATGTACGAGATGTTCATGGGGCCGCTCGAAGCGACCAAGCCATGGAACACGCAGGGACTCGAAGGCGTCTATCGGTTCCTCGGTCGCGTCTGGCGATTGTTCTGCGACGAGGACGGAAAACTCGTCATTGAGGACACCAAACCCGACCCCAGGCTGCTCAAGATACTTCATCAGACGATCAAGAAAGTCGGCGAAGACACCGACACGCTCGCGTTCAACACCGCGGTCTCGACAATGATGGAATTTGTCAATGCGGTCACCGCGCAAGAGAAACGTTCTCGCGCGTTGCTCGAACCGTTTGTGCTGGTGCTCGCGCCGTACGCGCCGCATCTGGCTGAAGAGTTGTGGGAGCGATTGGGTCACAAGGAATCACTCGCTCGCGAGCCATGGCCGAAATACGACCCGGCATTGCTGATCGAAAAGACTGTTACGATCATCCTGCAAATCAATGGCAAGTTGCGCGACCGCATCGAAGCGCCCGCCAAAGCGTCCCAGGCTGAACTCGAGAAGCTCGCGCTGGCGAACGACCGCGTGAAAGAATTTCTCACAGGCAAACAAGTGAAGAAAGTTGTCGTTGTCCCCGGCAAGCTTGTCAACATTGTTGCCCAGTAACGTGGCGGCTCAGCAGGCTTGTGTGGTTGCGTCGTCGCCTTTACAATCCCGCCGCAATGGTTCCGCAATCGTATTATCGGTGTTGGGTGGAGGTGGATCTGGATGCGCTGCGGCACAACGTTGCATTGATCCGCCAGCGCATCGGCCCTCAAACAAAACTCATGGCCGTGGTGAAGGCTGACGCCTACGGGCACGGGTTGTCACAGGTTGCCGGCACGTTGATGCAGTGCGACGTGGACGCGTTCGCGGTGGCGAACCTCAGCGAGGCCCTCGAACTGCGACGGCTTGGCGGGCGGGGTTGGCCGATTCTGTTGTTTGGCTCGGCGCTATCGTTCGAGTTGCCCAAACTCGTCGAGCAGGACATTGTGCCGACCATCTCAACGCTTGAGGAAGCCGCGCTCGTTAATACCGAAGCGGAACGGCAGAAAAAGACGGTGGGTGTGCAGGTTGAGGTGGACACAGGCATGGGGCGCGTCGGTTTCTGGTACGAGGATGCCGCGATCCAAATCGGCAAGTTAGCCACCCTGCCCCATCTGCGCATCGAAGGCATGTACACGCATTTCCCGTCGGCGGACGTGAACGTGAACGAGACGCGACTAGAGCTGGCGGCGTTTATGAAAGTGGCGCACGAGTTGGAGACGGCGGGGATCAAGGTGCCACTTCTGCATGCCGCCAACAGCGCGGCGCTGCTGAACCTGCCTGACGTAACGCTCGGCATGGTGCGGCCCGGGTTGCTGCTGTACGGACTTTGTCCCATTGGCTGCACGGCGTCGGGGTATCGTCCATTGCTGTCGTTCAAATCGCGCGTGGCGTTCGTGAAGACGGTCGAGGCAGGACGTTCTATCAGTTACGGGCAGACATTTGTGGCAAAGCAACACATGAAAATCGCCACTGTCACCGCAGGCTACAGCGATGGATTCAGCCGCACACTATCGAACCGCGCCGAGGTGCTTATCGGCGGGAAACGATGTCGCGTGGTCGGGCGCGTGACAATGGACCAGATCATGGTGGACGCCTCGGACGTGCCCGAGGTGCATTGCGGTGACGAGGTTGTGTTCATTGGACGACAGTCCTGTCCCAATGGAAGCAAGACCGAAACCGAGATTACCGCAGCGGAAATGGCGGGCTGGGCCGATACCATCGCGTGGGATATTCTTTGCGGCATCACCAAGACCACCCGTGTCCCGCGCGTCTATTCCGGCGCGAACGCGGCGTGATTTCCGCGAGCGAGCATTTGCCAACGGATACCGTTGCGGCTATATTCCAATCAAGAAAAGGAGATTTAATGAAACAGAGCGCGAAGAAGGAAAGTTCCGCCGGATGCTCTTGCGGCTCGAAGCGCGTAAAATGCGCGTGCACAAGCTGTAATTGTACCGTGGACATTGACAAAGCCGTCAAGAAAGACAACCTCGTCTTCTGCAGCACGATGTGCGCATCGCACGCCCGTTGCACCACCGAGGAATGTGGCTGCGAGCACGATTGTTGCACGGCATAGAAATGCAGTGACGGGATGTTGTACCTGCGGCTACGCCCGGCTGGCGCGGCGCCGGCGTTTTTGCCTGTGTTTTGCGGACTCCCAGAGCGCATCGAGTTCTTCCAGCGAGCAATCCTCCAGACGGCGACCGCTCTTGTGGACCGCCCGCTCAATATATTGGAAGCGGGTGACGAATTTACTTGTCGTGCGGTTGAGCAGTTCTTCGGCCTGCAACTTCTCGAACCGGGCGAGGTTGACGGCGGCAAAAAGCAGGTCTCCGAGTTCTTCTTCGAAGTGCCTCTTGTCACCTGAAGCCATTGCGCCTTTCAATTCGCCCAGTTCCTCCTCAACTTTCGCCACAACATCGTTCACGTGTCGCCAGTCGAAGCCGACGCGAGCCGCTTTGCGTTGGATTTTGTCGGCTTTAAGGAGTGCAGGCAAACTGCGCGGCATCTCGGAAAAAATCGAGTGGGCGTTTTTCTCGCTCTTCTTGATGGTTTCCCATTGTTTGAGCACCTGTTTGCTGTCACCCAGCTTCTTACCACGGAACACGTGCGGGTGACGGCGGACAAGCTTGTCTGCGATCGCCTTTGCCACAGCATCGAAATCGAACTCTTTCCGCTCGCTGGCAAGTTGGGCGTGAAACACCACCTGTAACAGCAAGTCGCCAAGTTCGTCACGGAACTCGTGCATGTTGCCGCTGTCCAGCGCATCGAGCGCTTCGTAGCATTCCTCGATTAGATCTTGTCGGATGGATTGGTGCGTCTGCTCGCGATCCCATGGACAGCCGTCTGGACCACGCAACTGAGCCACGATGCGAAGCAGCCGCACGAGATTCTTTGTTCCCGATACCATACGCCCGTCACAATAGCCGCGTGGCGAAAGCGAACGCAAAGAAAAACATCATGCTTAATGGATTTGTGAGCACAGCCCACCGCTGAGAGAGTCCCGCGGGTGGCGAACCTTTCCCGCAGAGCACACTGCGCTACGATGACTCAGGTACGGCGCGACCGATTGGCGCCGGGAAACGCCAGAACCTCGATATCCTGGTCGCTCAACGAGGCTTCGCGCAATGGAGCGGCTCGTTCCTGCCGCCGCTGTTCCCACAAACGTTCCAGCTCCATCTCCAAAGCAGCGATACGGTGAGTACCGACGGCTGGGAGATCGCTCCCGGCATTGGATAACCTACTGCGCAAAGACTGCAGTTCCTCTGTCATCTGCGTAATCTTCTGCAGCAGCGTCGGCTCTTTCGGCCTCCGAGAGGCTTTAAGTAACCGCACCGTCAGGGAGCGATGGCGTCGCGTCCTGATCGTTTTAGGTGCTTTCTGACGAGCTTTCATCCTTTGGGGTGGACACCTTATAATCACCTAGCGTTCAAATCAAGGAAAGAATGCGTCTAGCGACGCCACCATAATTCCGAAGTGCTTGGAGGCAAGATAGATAAGCGAAATCGAACCGCGCCGGTTGGTGTCCGATGTCGCGCAGCATGTGCCGCCCATGGCCTGCTGGCATCCGGACGCCGTATCTACCTGTTACTGCGAGAGTTACGCTGTAAGCTCAAGAACCCGATGACTGAGCAACTGGTCCTTCTCAAAGACGAAGTATCCTTTGAACTTCCGGCACGCTGTCAGCAACGGCAGCCAATGAGGGTCATCCTGCCACATGTCGTTGTAAGGAATCTGAGAGATTGTGACCCAAAACGGTGTCGCTTCGTCGGTTTCGCATAGTTCACCTATGCATCCGGATGCCGCGAACACGGTCACCTGAAGCTTATAACCGTCAAGAAAATGAAAGAATAGTTCGCCAATCTGCTCCAGATCCGTTGGAGTCACGCCGATCTCCTCCTGCGTCTCCCGAATCGCGGCGGCCAGCGCCGTTTCGCCCATCTCCAATCGTCCGCCCGGCCCGTTGATTTTCCCAGCTCCCAGCCCTCGTTTCTTATGAATCAGCAGAATCTGACCGTCCCGCATCACAAAACACAGGGTGGCATACTCCGTCGGCTGCCATCGTTCCCAATCAATCTCGTTAACCTGCATGCTCACGCGACCCAGCCTAACCTGCTTATTGCACCAGCGCCAGTGCGCTAGTTCAATAAACACCTCAAGACAAATGGAGTGGACCCACATTTCCAGGATGAGCTTCACGATCCGCAGGCGGCGAGTTATAGTTCAGCCCCATAAATCAAGGCTTTCGTTGCTGTTGCAGTAATGAAAAACGGAGAATCCAATGGGTGAAAGCAAAAAACAGGCTCTGCGAGTTCGTTTTGACGGACGTTTGAAGTTGGAGTTTCATGGCGCGAACATTACCTCCGATGCGGGTCTGCTGGCGTACCTGGAACTGGATGAGGCGCTAGAACTGACCGCACTGAGTGGTGGCCTGTTGGATGATTGACGCACGGGAAAGAACACGCAACACTCGCTGGTGGCGCTGCTGCGGCAGTCGATCTTTAGCCGTCTGGCTGGATATGAAGACACCAATGACGCCGAACGGCTTTCTGTCGATCCGACGATGCGGCAGGTAGTGGGTGGGCGAGCCAGCGAACACAGTGCCGCCTCCACCAGCCAAATGGGTCGCTTCGAGATGGAAGTGTTGACGCAGCCGAGGAATCTGGCGGAGTTGGCGAGGTTGTCGGAAATATGGATTGAGGAATTGAGGGAACGCCAACCCATGCGGGAACTCATTCTGGACATGGATAGTTCGGTCAGTGAAACCTACGGCGAACAAGAAGGCACGGCGTACAACGGGCATTTCGACTGTACCTGTTATCACCCGCTGTTCTGTTTCAATCAGTTCGGCGACGTGGAGCGAGCCTTATTGCGTTAAGGCAATGTCCATAGTGCCAAAGATTGGCTGACGGTGTTGGAGCTGGTGGTGTCCCGCTATCGCAGCCAGAAGTTGCCGCGTTACTTCCGAGCGGATGCAGCTTTTGCCAACCCGGAGGTGTATGAGTTCTTGGAAGCTGAAGACTATGGGTACGCCATCCGCCTGTCTGCGAATGACGTGTTGCAGCGAGAAATCGAGCCGCTGCTGACTCGTCCGGTGGGACGATCATCGAACGCGCCGGTGGTTTGGTATGCAGAGTTCCCGTATCAGGCGCAGAGTTGGAAATGCGCTCGCCGGTGTGGTGGCCAAGGTGGAGTGGCACAAGGGCGAGTTGTTCCCCCGCGTCGGCTTCATCGTTACCAATCTGAGCCGGTCCGCCAAAACAGGTGGTCCGATTCTACAACCAGCGTGGCACGGCCGAGCAGTGGATCAAAGAAGGCAAGAACGCCGTCAAATGGACCCGGTTGTCCTGTCACGACTTTGCCGACAACCAAGTGCGTTTGCAGCTATTTGTGTTGGCGTACAATCTGGGCAACTTTCTGCGGCAGGCCGTGCTGCCCCGAGTCGTGCGGCACTGGACGCTGACGACGTTGCGGGAGAAACTGATCAAGATCGGCGCGAAGGTGGTACACCATGCACGGCAGGTGATCTTTCAGATGGCGGAAGTGGCGGTTCCGCGTGAGTTATTCCGAGCGATTCTGGAGCGGATTGGGCGATTGCGGTTGTCCATACCGCAGGCAGGGTGATGCCGACTGAGCGAAATAGCGGGAATGTGTGCGGGATGAGGGAGGAATTGTGCCGATGATTGGTCAATATTCGATTCGTAATCCGCTGACGTGCCGGAACGATGTTCCCGGAGGCACTAATACGGTCTTGGGAAGGAAGAATTAAACTTGTGGACAACATCAGCGAGGATAAAATGATGGCCAATGAAATTCAACACCCCGCAGTGGGCGTAGGCATAAGTCATCTGGGAAATGTCGGATAAGGAGGCGGAAACATGAAGACTTCAGGTTATTCCAAGTTTGGCCTGGCGGCTGGCGTCGCCATTTTTGCTACGCTGGTTGTGGTTTGCGGCTCGGGCGCGCGTGGGGAGACGACTGAGTGTGTCAGCGTCGCCTCCGATGGAACACCGGGCAACGCCACCTCGCAACGGCCCGCCGTCAGTGGCGATGGGCACTGCGTGGCCTTCGAGTCCCTGGCCTCCAACCTCGCTCCCGGGGTCACGAACGGGAAATCCCAGGTGTTTGTTCGCAAACGTCAGACCGGCCAGACCATTTGCGTGAGCGTGGCCTTCGACGGGAGCCAGGGCAACAACGATTCGGACACCGCCGCCATCAGCGGGGATGGCCGGTTTGTCGCCTTTCAT
>Ga0182017_10000041_pt1 | contig 87260 bp, 82 predicted proteins | sample 712E3DmetaG_FD_120492 | JGI IMG/M metagenome (GOLD analysis project Ga0182017, IMG submission 120492) | Permafrost microbial communities from Stordalen Mire, Sweden - 712E3D metaG | ecosystem: Environmental > Terrestrial > Soil > Wetlands > Permafrost | place: Sweden: Stordalen | collected... | reverse complement strand
TTTACATTCAATAATAAGCGAACAGACCGAAGGCCCGGTATGGACAATCAGGCATGGTTTGCCGTCATCGGCATCGGGCCCTGCGCCGGCATGGAACGCATTGCCGATTGCCGTGGGCAGCGCATCCACGATGGCCGGTTTCAAACCGGCCTTTCCCAGGATATGCAGATGTTTGGAAATAAGCAGGTGCGATACCACCGTAACCAGGAGCTGGAGGTTTTCGCTTTTATCGTCGGCTTCCGGAAGGACCTGATAATCTATCGTCGCGCCGGAAAATTCAAACGGAATATTTTTACGGAGTTCAAGCTTGAGCGCGCCCGGCATTTCGCCTGGCGGCAGACGCTTGAAAGGGACCTGCGAAACAAACACCTGTTTGCCGGAAACGCAGGAAGCAACCTGATCGCCAGGGCCGATGTTTATATTTTCCTTTATTTTTTTTATACCGGCGACAAATTCTTCATCTTTGGTAAACGGGCCAGCGACTTCTTCGAGCTTATGAAGCGAATATTTTGGGCTGGTTGGAACACCGTCCGACGTGTCGAATACAACGCTCATCGCGGCCGCGCGAATGCCCAGAGCGTCGAATTCGATGCCGATGGTGTTTATTGATTTTTGAGACATTTATGCTCCTCGAACGGACGATTTCAGACAAAATGATTGCGGAAATTGCGCAATCCCGCTACTTTTTATTGTGTTTTTCTCCATACAAAGGCCTTCTTTCTGCCACCAGATGAGCCGCTGCCGGTGATGTCGATCCGTGTTTCAACCTGAAATCCTGGATCATGTGCATTGCATCGTCACTGAAAAACCTCGCGCCGCAAACCGTACACTCGAAGTGCTTGCAATTGTCCACCCTGATACCGTCCGAAAGAGCGAAGGCCGCCGTTGTCTCCTTCATTGCGGTCGCGCCACATTCAGGACAAGGATATGGTTTAGATGTCCGTACTTCTTTTTGATGAGATAAGGACATAGAATACATCGACTCCTTCCTGTGTCAGAATCTTGCCTTTGGTATATACGTCAAACCCGTCAAATGTCAGCCCTTTAATGATATACAGTTTTTCCGATTTCCCACTGCGTGGATTGCGTGACCGGATGGACTTGAATATCATAGAAGCGTTGAGAATCGCTTCATAGACAAGTTCCGGCGTCAGAAACTCAATTGCCATTTCGGATTCGGCTTTCTCCGTAAAAATTACTTTTCGGGCGATCACGAGCCTTTTAATACGTATGAGGATGTCCAAACTTACCCCTGTATCCTTTTGATTTCTTATAAAGGGATATTACTTTCCGCCCATTGTGAATAAGTAACATTGTGTCCGATTGGTCCGCCTGGATTAAAAACCATAACCCAGTTTAGTCTTTTAGTATAGTGCAATCTGGCGCTGAAAGCGGTAGAAGTAATGTACACGGTATCGTTTGCGCCGGCGCTATAATTGACATCCACGTTTATATCGTTTATCAATATATCCTGGACAACGGGTTGGTTGGTCCCGGCCGTGGGCCAGTTGGCCTGCATCCTGAGCCACTTGGCGCCAAGAAGCAAACCCGATTCCGCCGCTTGAAATGCCTTTTCATTTTCAAGCGCCATCTGCTCATGATTAACGCCACTGGCGCTGATCTGCACAAAACCCAGAGCAATGATTGACATAATAAAAGATAGCGCGACTGCGCCAACAAGTGCGGAACCTTCAGGTCCTTTACCATGGGGTATATTTCTTTCTAATTTCGGCACAAAAGGACCTCTCTGCGCGAATACACCGTTTCATTGATACCTCCGAACAGATCAATAAAGTTCAAATTCAGGGTGACAATCTTACGGTCCGCCGAAAGCCTGAAATTGCTCGGAGCCGGAGGCGTTGTAGATACGGTAACCGATGCGTTGCCAATCTGATAATTTTGCCAACCCCACTCCCCGCCGGTAAAAACCCGCTCCTGGAGAATCCCGGCGTCCGTGATCTGATAACCGCCGGCATCATTCCCTGCCGCATTATAAAGAAAAATAGCCGGAATTTCATTGACTTCGACAAGCCCCGCGGCAGGCGGCCAGACTTCACCGGTCTGAAGAACACTGTTAGAACGCCTGATAGAGGCGCAAATCTGTTCAACCGCATTTTCATACTTGATGTTCAGCATGGAATGGACCATACCCGCGCGAGATTGTTGAGTAGTCATCTGAAACAACGTAAAGGCGGAAAGCGCAATAACGGACGCGATAGCGCCTGCAACAATTCCTTCAATAAGGGTAAATCCATTACGATTCATCATTGAACCTGAGCCAATCGTTTTTCTATGACAACGGTTTCGGCCCCTTCGGGCTCCTGCCACAACACGGTCATTGCTATATTTTTATAAGGGATTTGTATATCATTCGCGCCAGGTACGATGGTTTCGTTTCCAACAACAATGGTTAATGTTCCAATTAAATCATCTGCCGCGCCTGCGCCATGTGAATCAATAATGACCTGTTCGGGCGGCCATGCCCCGGGAACGAGATTCAGATAATTGCTGTAGTTGAATTGACCGCTTTCAAAACGGGACGCTATTATGGCCCGGGCAGTTCTTCGGTGGCCATCGGTGGTAGACAACTCCATGCCTTTTCTTACCATTGCAATCATTGCCGTAATTGCGATGACAATTACAGCCGAAGCAACGAGCAGCTCGACAAGCGTAAAGCCGCATGGGCGATTCAAAGCAGGTGAAAATTGACCTTTGCAAAAACTCATATTAATTCTGTCTATAAGCCACGGTTTGCGAAATAACAGGGTTTGAACCAATGAGCGTTACCGTAATGTCGTTTCCATTGACGGTAATACGATGTGTTGTGTTATCGTAAAACAAATTGAGTATGTTTGCGTCCAGATTCTCCTGTGTCAATGGCGTATTTGTTTTACGAAAATAAGAATTTCCCGCGGCAGCGGCCGTTTGCGCCAGATTATTAACGGTATCCTGTCGCGCGCCAGCGACATACCCTGTATAGAGCGGAATTGCCACTGTCGCCAGAATCGCAATGATCACCGCCGTAATAATCGCTTCGATAAGAGTGAAACCTTTGGGGTTTCTCATGTTTTTTCTTTCAAGCTTTTCCGGTTGATCATACTTAGGAAACCTTTCGGTCAATGGACAAAAGATTCGAAACGCCCGGAAATGCCGAATCCGTATCGAATATCAACTAATACGAATAAACGCCCGTGGAAGGATGTCCATCATTGACACATGTAACAATTCCTGGCCCAGGATATGCTACAGAAAGTTTAATTGTGGCTCCATTAGGACAGGTAAAGGTAACCGGAGTAGCAGCTCCCACCGGCGTAAAGGCCCATTGGGCATTACCAACAAGATCTGGGAATGGTCCCGCTGCAGATGAATTCTTTGCGGCAGCAAGATAACTTGCAGCCGATCCAGCTATATTGTTTGCAACATTTACTTTTGAGCTTTCAACATATCCCAGATATAGAGGAATGGCAACCGCGGCCAGGACCGCCACGATCACCGCGACAACGATTACTTCGACAAGAGTAAAACCCTTTCGGTTTTTCAGCATTTTACATACATTGCGCACCATTGTATGGCTCCTTTTTTGTAATAACTTTAAATACCATAAACCGATAATTAAATTTTCAAACCGCTACCATTTATCCTGCCGCCTCCTTTCTTCACCCAACCTGCCTTACGGCAGGTAAGTCTCTCTAAGCTTTCGAACGACAAATAATTGTCGCTCAAAAGCCAAGAGAGACTAATGACCTACCAATCTCCCTATCATAAATACCGGCAAATAAAGCGCTATTAAAATTCCTCCGACAATCCCGCCCAAAACAATGATCAGGGCCGGCTCGATAATGGCCGCCAGCGAATCGACCACATTGCGGATTTCGCGCTCGTAAAATTCCGCGGCCTTGCGCAGCAGCACGTCCACCCTGCCGCTTTCTTCGCCCGTAGCGACCAGCTGCTCGATAAGCGCCGGGAACTCCCCGGATTTGCCGAGAGATGTGCTGAGCAGTTCGCCCTGGCGCAGGTCGGTGTATACTTTTTCAAGTACATTCGAGTAAACTTTATTGCTTACAACCGCGCCTGAAATTTCGATGGCCTGCAGAATGGGCGTACCGCTTTCCATGAGCAGCGCCATGGTGCGCGAGAATGTGGCCAGAATGTTTCTGCGTATGATCTGGCCGAACACCGGCACTTTAAGGATATATCTATGGACAACGGTTTTAAATCTTTTTTTTGTCATGCCAAAACGGAACCCGGCGGTACCGGCCACAATTAAAACGATAAAAAGCGGAATATTGTTCTGAATGATGTGCGAAATTTTAATTAAAATAAGGGTCGGCAGCGGCAATTTTGCGCCAAAACCCGCATACATGTTTTCAAACACGGGCACGAGTTTCCAGAGAATCCCCGTAATCAGTACGACCACGAACCCGCCGATGAACATGGGGTAGCGCATCGCGGCCTTTACTTTTGATTTCAGGGCCTCCACGTTTTCCATGTGGTTGGCGAGCTGGTTCAGCACAATGTCAAGCGCACCGGCGATTTCGCCGGACCGGACCACCGAAACGAACATGTTGTTGAACGCGCCGGGGTGGCGGGCGATGGCGTCGGAAAAGGAAAACCCCATCGAAATGTCATCGTTGATCCGGGTGATGGTTTTTTTAAACACCGCTTTTTCCGATTTTGCAAGCTGCTCGAGCGCGCGGGACAGCGGCACGCCGCCTTCGATCATGGTGGCAAGCTGCCGCGTGAAAAACACTACGTTTCGGTAGGGCACCCGGTTTTTCTGCCGTGCAAAACCCTCCTTGAATTTCTGCGCGAAGGTCTCGTCTTTTTTGCTGCCGTCAAAATTAAGCTCGTCAACGGAGACCACGGTCAGGGAACGTTGCGTCAGTTTTTCAAGTACGTCGTCGATTGAGGCGCCGTCGACGGCGCCGATCATGACGCGGTTCTGCATGTCCATGGCTTTATAGGAAAATTTAGGCATACGGTGTTATTCTATCTCCTCAACCATTTTCTTCTGCTTTTCCAACATGTCTTTGTACCCGGGAAAACTGGAATCTTCAACTTTTTTCTCTTTTTTACGCACGGGTGCGTGCAGAATGACCCCCACGGAAATTCCCATCGAAGCTTCCAGCGGGCCGCCGTTCCATGTGTTCGTTACCTTTGGAGACAGGTCGCCGTCAACCGACAGATAGGCTCCATCCGCTGGGGAATGGAGCGTTAGCGTTCCATAGGCCCGGACCACATTCCGGTTTGAATAATTATATGAGTCGCTTGTCTGGGTGTTGAGCAATTGCCCCGATGTCAGATGGCCCCGGTAACCCGCGCTGATATCCACACCGCGGCCAGCGGAAAAAATCAGGCCGAGAAATGGATTCATAACGAGACCCGTGTAGGAAAAGCGGTCGTGGTCTTCCGAGTTAAGGAATAAAACTGAGGCGCCTCCGCTTACGCGCATGGTATGGTTCAGGAAAAAAGGCGTGGAAAGTGAAAGCCCGCACGAAGGGGAAAATCCGTATTTGCCAACAAACTGCCTGCCTGAAGCTGAATCAATCGACATTTTTGCAGCGCCTATTCCCGCGGAAAAAAGCACATACTGGACCGGCGCGTAAAGAAAATTAACCGTTTGAACCTGCTGATACGAAGGCACGTTTTTTTCGGTAATATATTGTCCGCCAAGCGCGCCATTGTATTCGAGACCTAAAGAATTAATCGAGAAATCCTGGCCTGGGGCGCCCGCAACGCAGAGCGCGGCCGCCAGAAGGCCCAGTACGGATATTTTATGTACACAGCGCATTGCGTTAGACTCCTTTGAAGTTGTTGCATTCACAAAATAAATAAAAAATTCAGTCGGGAGGTCAGAAAACATGGGTGAGTACGCTCATTCTTCCGTAAATACACTTATGGACATACATGCCGGATTTGGCAATTTGGCATTTATTAATTTATAAAAGATACTAACCCACAGGTGGATAATATATGGAAAAATTGAAGTGGGGTCTGCTGAGTACGGCGCGCATCAATCGCGCGGTGATTCCCCCCATACGCCTCTCAAAGCGTTCGGAGCTTATTGCGGTCGCCAGCCGGGACCAGGCCACCTCCGAAGCGTATGCAAAAAAATGGGACATTCCCCGCGCATTCGGCTCCTACGAAGCGATGCTGAGCGATCCCGGCATTAACGCGGTGTATATCAGTCTGCCGAACCACTTGCATGCGGAGTGGTCCGTTAAATGCGCCGCTTACGGCAAACACGTTCTGTGCGAAAAACCGCTGGCGCTGTCGACAATGGAAGTGGACCAGACCATCGAGGCGGCCAAAAAATACCGCGTGGTCATAGCCGAAGCATTCATGTATAAACACCATCCGCAGACCTTAAAAGTCCTCGATCTTGTCAAGCAGCGCGCGATCGGCGATCTTTTAGTTGTCAAGGGAACGTTCACCTTCAACCTGATTGACCCGGTCAATGTGCGGCTGTACCCGGAAATGGGCGGCGGCTGCCTCTGGGACGTGGGCTGTTATCCGATAAGCTTTTCGCGCCTGGTTGCAGCCGCCGAACCAATCGAGGTTTTCGGCTGGCGGAAGCTCGGGCCCACCGGAATCGATGAAGTGTTTGCGGGACAGATGCGTTTTGGAAACGGCCTGCTTGCGCAGTTTGAATCGGGCTTTCGTACGCCCTATCGCACAGGCATGGAGATCATAGGCAGCACAGGGTCCATCAGGATCGAAAGACCGTTTAAACCGGAATGCGACAAGCCGATCGGGATCTTTCATGGTGACCGGACCGAGTCAATCCGGGTTCCGGACCAGGAATTATACCAGGGCGAGATCGAAGACATGGAGAACGCGGCGCTGGATGGTAAACCGCAACGCGTTCCCCTCGAAGACAGCCGCAAGAACGTGGCCGTGATCAAGGCCCTGCTGGAATCCGCTCAAACCGGCAGGCCGGTTGTGCTGAATTAAAACATCCTCTAATTAAGGGATAAATATTATGGCCGAAATCTACCACGCTCTCGGGCTCCACATGCATCAGCCGTTGGGCAACCTGCTTGCCTTGCATAATTCTGAAAACGCCTGGGAAGCAAAACAGGTCCTCTGGTGCTATGACCGCGTGACCAGGATGCTCGACGGCTATGAGGACGTGGCAAGGCTCCATATGAGCGTTTCCGGCACCCTCCTCAAACAGCTCGAAGACCCCGGAATAAGGGAGACGTTCCAGGACGTCGCGGACATCAATGACTTTCTGGAACGCTATAAACGGTCCGCCATTGAATTCGTGGGAAGCGGACTGTATCATCCGGTGTATCCGCTCATTCCAGAAGCCGACTGGGAAGCGCAGACGTCCTGGTGGAAAGGCCTCGGGAAGAAGCTGCTGGGAAGGGAATCCTTCGGCGGTTTCTGGCCGCCGGAAATGGGTTTCTGCATGGAAATGATCCCGCACCTTAAAAAAAACGGCTACTCCTGGGTCCTCGTTGACTGTTGGTACATCAAGCCAAAACGCCCGATGCGCTGGGAAGAGCTCCGGTACCGGCCGTATATCGCCCGCTACGGCGGCGAAGAGATCTTCGTCGTCCCGCGCGACCGCGAACTCTCCGACGCCCAGGAATCGGGGCTTGATCCGGGATGGTTCCAGCACGAGCTGTATGAGCGCACGAAATGGTGCGATTTCCCCGCCTTGGTGACCACCTGGACCGACGGCGAAAACGGCGGCTGGTTCCGGACGGCGGACGTTGCGTCCGGGTTCTGGGGACACTTCTATCACCAGATACTCAACCGCTATCGCGCGGGTACGCTGGGGTTTACGCCGATACATATCAGCGAATATCTTAAAAGATTCCCGCCCACCGAGGAAGTCGAGGTACACCGGGGCGCCTGGAACACCGGCAATCACTGGGGCGGCGACTTCATGCAGTGGACCGGCTCGCTTCTCCAGAAAAAAGGCCTTGACGAAATCAAAAACGCCGGCGCCTATTATCAGGAAGTCAAGCGCGCCTTCGATGGCCATGCGCGGGAATTGAATAATCCTGAAGAAATCAGGAACATGGTTTTTGAAGCGTACGACAATATTTTAGAAGCCGAAACAAGCTGCAATTTTTTCTGGGGAAGCGCCTGGGTGCATAAATCGTTTGACAAACTGGAACGGGCTTATAAGCTGCTCGACTGCGCCCGGCATAAGTTGACCGTAAAATAATCGGTCTGCTTTCTGTCAGGAAGCGGTTTTTTTACCAGAAGCATTGCTTTTCCTCCGACCCGCCACTATATTTTAAAAACTTAAAAATTATTCGAATTTTCTTGCTTTATTTGTTTTGTATGCTAAAATTAAAGCGGATAAACGGTTTTACGGTACATGAAATCTTTGACCCGGGTTTTCGTCGAACGCTACCCGTGTTTTTTGTTTTGAAAGGAGAAAACGTGACTAAGCAAAAAGTGTTTCTTAAAAAGGGCATTGTGCTCGGCGCACTCGCATTAACGTGCCTGGTGTTTTGTTCCAACCCCACCAAACAGTCGCTTCGGTGGCGCACCAATCTGGAATTACCCATTTCGAATACAAATTTTATTTTAGGCGAGCAAATGCCGGACCTTTTCAAGCTCATCAAGGATAGTACTATTTCCATTTCTATGAGTGGCATCAATGACAGCACCGTCGATGGCGTCTACGACACTTCGTCCCATACCATTGCCTTCTCCGCAATGCATAAAGACACTTTCTCATTCTCGCAGAAACAGGACACCATGTCGGACAAGACCTTTGAGGTAAGCATCGGCCCGATCCCTTTGTCGAGCGCCGGGAACATCAGTTCAACGGTTCCGTTCGGGGTGGCCGCGGGCGTTCACCCCGCCGATGTAGGGCCGCTCACCGTTTCGAGTACCGTGACCTTGGACAAAATCCGCCAGATCACCTTTGATCCAAATCCGGCAAACGCGCAATTGTCCATTCGTCTCACCAACGGCACGGGCGTTGACATTGATAGTCTTACCCTGTCGTTTCTCAATATCCTTCCCTCCGCGCCCAGCCAATACGTGGGACCGATAGCGGCCGGAACGTTCAAGGACATAACCATAAACGTTGCCGGAAACACGATTTATTCCACTGTCCAGACGCAAGTGCGGGCAAAGCTCAAGGCCGGCACTGTTTCCGTGGGCGCCTCGCTCGGCGTGGCAATCATCCTGACGGGGACCAAGGCGAATTCGGTGATCGTATTGGACTCGCTCATCAATGTCGCCGATACCTTCTCAAACAACTATAAAATAACCGATTCGGTCAGGATCGACTATGCGGACATCAAATACGGCTTTTTCAATTATCTTGTAAACAATAATACGGGACTTCAGCTCGGGGTTTCCGCCATCCACCATGACCTCTGGATGACGCCCGTCTGCATCAATAACAATGTCACCACGGTCGACTCGCTTCATTTGCTGGCGACGCCCACCGATACGTTCAATTATTATTCGGGCGTCATCATGCAGGGAGAACGCGACGTGCTGCCGCATTCCCAGGTGAAATTCGCCCAGCTTAATTTGTCCGGCAACCGCATGTTCCCCAAATGGCTCGACAGCAATTCCGTCACGCGGGTTGACTATTTCGTCCGCACCGTGCCAACGGGCGCATGGGACACGCTTAATGCCGGGGATTCGCTGGTATTTACCATCAAGCCCGCCGCCCTAAGCTACGGGGAAATGGCCGGAACGCTCGTCAAGGATTACCAGAAATCAAGCGACACGCAGACCGTGGCGATCCCCTTTCCTTTCCCCGAAAACGACAGGGACTCTTTGCGCGGAAAATTCGAGCTTAAACGGGTCATTGCAAACATGACAGTTGCAACGAGCCTTCCCGACAGCGCGTTCCTGGGAAAGCTAAATATAAATTTCCGGGTCGTGGCCCCGGATTTCCCGGGCACGATCACGGACACCAATATTGTCTTGGGGAACGTGAAGAAAGACACTTCCTATAACCGGGCCCTGGTCATTTCGAATGTTGTCAATAATTTCCCCGACAGCGTTAAAATTTTGACAAATGTTACCGTTCCGAAAGGGACCAAAATCCGCGCGATCAATGACAGGGCCACCGCGCAGGACGTTGGAACGATGACCGTAAAATCATTCGTGGATTATAAATTGAACGCGTACTTCGACTGGACCATCCACAGCTTGACTACCATGGACCTTGGCGCCGACACTTTTACAATCGATAAAAAAAGCGTAGAACTAGCCAGGAGAATGGAAAACCGGACCGCGACGTTCGATTTCGACGTTTTCAATCATACCAACGTCTTTATCAGTCTCTATGCGCTGTTCGCTCCCGACTCGTTGCGCGCCTTACGATTACAAAATGACACGCTTGTCCCAACCGGCTTGTTCAATGATATGGTGTTAACGCCGGGTCTTGCCGAAACCAATGGTTATGTGAACATTCTCGGAACAAACGGCGTATATATGCCCGTCCGCAATGGCGACGCGACCAATAGCGTTGCCCTTGATAACGATCAGCTCGATACGATACTTAATACCACCAAAGGCGCCCTGCGATGGATGGTAAAGTTCCATGTGAGCCCTAATGGCACGAACGATTCATTGACAAATACGGATTATATAAACATAAAGTCGTCCTTCCATTTTGAAGGCGTAAGTAACATGGATTCAATAACGACATCCTATTCAAATAAATAGTGATTAAAGGTTCTTTCATGGAAACGGCGTGTAATTAAAGAAAGGTGAAATGCCTAATGAAACTCTACACTAAACTGCTGACGGTTTTACTTTCGGTACTGTTTGGATCGTCGCTGGCCGATGTTGACAACAATGCCAGGAGCGTTGGGACGACCGCCGGGCGGAATATGATGGGCAATTCGTTTGAAGCGGCATCTTCCAACCCCGCTCTCCTCGGCGTTGACCGTGCGCCTACCGGCGGCCTGCTCCTTCCGCTGAACTTCGGCGTGGGTCTCTGGAGCGATAAGCTGGCGCTTAATTTGTTCGACAATAATAATTTTTCTTCCGATCCAAATGCGCGCGCCAAGCAACTGTCAAGGCTTTTGGCCAGCAGTTTCAACATTACCGACGCCGATAATAACGACCCAACGGGGACCGCCGTCTCCGACAAGCTGACTAAAGGGTTTAAAGGCGGCCTTAAGCTTTACGGTGGGGCGCGCTCGACCCTGCTCAACGTTACCAACGGACGCATCGGGATCGACGTGACTACCCACCTTGACGAACAGCTCACCGTCCCCGAAGGGCCGCTTTTCATGCTGTTCTCCAATGATAAGGGCCTGCTTAAAGGAAATACGCTTGATTTCAGCAATTTCGAGCAGCAGGGCATCTGGGCGACCGACGTCACTTTCAGCATGGGGCTTCCCGTTGCCATTCCGGCGCTCCAGGATTTTTTCGGCCTGCGTTACGGGGCCGGCGGCATCGGGGTCAAATACGTCATGGGACATTCCATTTTACAGGCGCAAACCATGAAGGGCAGCGTCACCTATAAAACCGCCGCAAACCAGATCGCCGTCGACGGCGAGGTACAAGTACAGACCGCTGGAGACATCGTCCACGGCAACATGATGTTCGACGACCCTACAAAAAACGGGCTTCCCGTCAACGGTCACGGTATCGGCCTTGACCTGGGCGGGATCCTGTACGACGACAATGCCACGCTGTCGATCAACTTCCAGAACCTCGGAGTATTGTTCTGGATCAACAATACCAAAAAAGCAACGTATAAAATACAGAAAAACGACCTTGATTTTTATGATATTGTCAATGGTTTCAAAGTAGGGAAATATAATACGACACAATCGGGGCTCGCGATTTTTAACCGCGACAGCAATGAATATCTTTCCGACGCCCGCGATTCGCTCCATGAATCCGATGGTTTTGTCACCACGCTGCCGATGGCCATCAACATCGGCTATGGCTACATGTGGAATTTCAAGGAGCGGCAGCTTCCCCCGGCCCTTCAGTCGCTTAAATCAATAGCGTCCTATGCAACGGGAGAGGCCAATTACCAGCAACAGCTTGCGGGCGGTCCCGGCCGCTCGTACGTTCCGCGGCTTTCCCTCGGCTCCGAGCTTGGAACGGCCGGAGGAGTTCTTCCGCTGCGTCTGGGCCTTGTCCTGGGCGGGCCCGAAGAATTTGCTTCGGCGCTGGGCTTTGGGATCAATGCCAATTATGTTTCCTTTCAGTTTTCTTATAAGGCCATCGGGAATTTGCTTTTTGTTCCCGTCCATGGAATGGAACTCGCCGCGGCGATCAATGTCAACTGGGGAATGAAAGCGCCCGAACATGCGAAGCCCTTTGTTCCTCCCCCGCCGACTCATGACACGCTGGTGAACAGGGTACGGGACACGCTGATCAAGAAAGACACCATAATAATCAAGGACACCGTGAAAATCAAAGACACGATCATCCAGATAAAAATGAAACCCACGGAAAAAGAAGAAAAGGCCCTCAGCAAAGAGCTGAAAGGCGTCAATTTTCAGACGGCAAGCGCCGAGCTTACCACCGACTCTTATTCGCATTTGACCCTTGTCGCTGATTTCCTCAAGAAATACCGCTACCTGCGCTATGAAATCCAGGGCCATACGGACAGCAGGGGCGATGCGAGTTATAATCTTCTCCTCTCGGCGGCGCGGGCGGCTTCGGTGCGCAATTACCTGCTCAGCCAGGGGATTCCCGATTCGAGCATCATTGCCATCGGCTACGGAAAAACAAAGCCGATTGCGCCGAACACGACCGCGGCCGGAAGGGCGCTTAACAGGCGCGTGCAATTCAATGTCATCGATACCGATGAAGATTATAAAAAACTCAAGGTTCTGGAAGGAAATTTCCAGGAGCAGATCAAGTCCGCGCAAATAAAGGGTGCGCCCGCGGCCGCGCCGGCGGCGCCGGCCCCGTCTTCGAACCCTTTTAGATATTAGTCTCTGTAGCTGAATTATATACGCGTCCAGCGTATATAATTCCTGCGTACAGAGACTTATCCACCCTGTGGGTTAGAAGCTAAGGGTCTTATTTCTGACAAAAAGTTGTCAGAAACATATTTGCTTTTTTCAAGTGACCTCACCTCATCACCCCTGCCCCTCTTCCCCTCTCCCAGTGGGAGAGGGGAAGAGGGGCGGCTAATGGCCTGGGAGTTGGAGTGAGGTTGTATATTCACTGTTACGAAGTCCGCTTCTTCAGCGCCATTAAGGCCGCCATAAGAACTACAAGACCCCACGACAGAATTACCGGGCAATCGCCCCATCGCGAATAAAACGTTGTGACCCGCGACAGGGAAATGTTTCCCGAAAGCTGTGTGCGCTCGTTGAGGCGCGTTTTGCACAGAATCCTGCCATACTGGTCCACCAGCATGCTGATGCCCGCATTTGCGCAGCGGGCGAGCGAAATGCCGTTTTCAATACAGCGCTGCCGCGACATGACCGCATGCTGAAAGGGGCCCGATGATTTACCGAACCATCCGTCGTTGGTCACGTTGACCAGGAGGTTTGTCGAGTTTGTCAATCTGCCGCGTACAAAGCCGGGATAAATGATCTCGTAGCAGACCAGCGGAACGGCCCGGATGTTTTTTCCGATGGAAAAAACAACGGGCGTCGTGCCGCGTTTAAAATCGGCCTGCCCCAAATTCACGCGGCTGAGGATGGGAAACAGCCCCTGAAAAGGCAGGACCTCGCTGAACGGCACAAGGTTCATTTTAAAATACGGGACGAACTTCGTGGACCCGCTGTCAAGGAAAAAAACCGTATTGTAAACGAAATACTCGGTAAGAGCGTGGGGCGGGGCAACGTCCCAGTGCAGTGCGCCGAGCACCAGCGGTGTCTTGATTTTCTGGGACCATCCGATGACGCGCTGTTTCAGCGAAGGCCTCCTCACCAGATAGCACAGGAGCGCGCTTTCGGGGAGAATAATGGCGTCCGGCCGGTACTGCGCGGATGAATACACCAACGATTCAATCACATCGAACGCGGTGTCGAGCGAGTGGTTTCCCCATTTGTTCTGGTCGATATTCGGCTGAACAAGCGATACCGCGGCCGTTGGCCCGTTTGAAACTGAAGAGTTCAGCCGATGCCAGCCCCAGAGTGAAACCCCAAGGACGCATAGTGTAAATACGCCGAGATACGCGCCTTTTTTCCGGGTCTTTTCATGGTTTACATATCGTCGGATTTCCTCCCAGATGACCATGTTACCCAGTACAATAAGAAAACTCATCCCATACACGCCCGTTATCGACGATATCTGCGAAATCGCAAGCAAAGGGGTCAGGGTATAACCAAGGGTCGTCCACGGAAACGAAATTTCACCAACGCTCCGCAGGTATTCAATGCACACCCACATAGCAGGCACAAACAGTATATATAATTGAGGGAATTTTTTATAAACCATCCTTAACAAAAGCCCGTTAGCGGTGAAAAACAGGGCCTCAAACAAGGTAATGAGCAAAACCCCCATCACAATCAAGTGCCATAAACCTTCGGGAGTCACAAACGCGATCCAGTAAAGCTGGCCGAGCGATGCGGAAAAACCGAAAAGATAGGTTTGGAGAATTGCGCGTTTTATCGAAGTATTTATTGAAAACAAAAAAAGCGGTATGCATATGAAAAAACTGAGCAGCGGGAAGAATGTAAATGCCGGATGCAACTGGCTGTCAAAAGGCGGCACGCCCAAAGCATAGAAAAGCCCGGCGAAGACCGCCACATACCACCTGTTTTTGGCATTAAGAAAATTGATAATTTTTTGGATAAAAATATGCACGGCATTTAAAATAGCTTATGCCTTTGGACGTGTTCTTAGTGGTATTGTAAAGCGCGAGGGTCAGGTGGTTTGATTCAAGGCCTTGGCAAAGGAATCGCTAAGGTCCTCAAGGACGATTTCAGTATTATAAAAACCGGCGGAAATCCTTTTTTTTATTGTATTAAGCAGGTCTTCTCGCACCACGGACTGGGAAGACTCATAGGTATCTTTCGGCATGTCCTTTGACACGACATCGATCCGGGGTTTCTCCCTGGAGATCCTTGATTTGTTGTCCAAGGACTGGTATTGTGCAATATTTTGGATACGCATAAAATTATTTTTCTATCTATACTATAAACATCCATTAAATTCCCTATTATGTATATCGGCAACAATTAGAAGTACTTTAATGGAAAATTCCTTTTCCCGTCCTCCCCGGAAACTTATCCGCCTACTGGCGGGTGAGCAAGGAATTATATTTAAAACCGACACTATTTTCCCAAGGAGAATACCATGAAAGAACGAGTACAGGAAGTTATCGACCAGATCAGGCCCAACCTTCAAGCGGACGGCGGAGACATCGAATTGGTTGACGTTACCGCCGACGGAACGGTCAAGGTCAGGCTCCAGGGCGCCTGTCAGGGATGCCCGGGCGCGGCCATGACCCTTAAAATGGGGGTAGAACGACTTTTAAAAAAATCAATTCCCGAAATAAAAACCGTTGAAAACGTCGGTTGATCCATGACCACCCTTCGAACCTGCGGCAGTCTGCTGAATCCGGCGGCCATCAAGGACTTCGGATGGCGGGCGGTATGGACCAAACTGACGTTTCTGGCCTTTTGCTGGGCAAGCCTGTTCATTTTTCTCGGCCTTGGACTGCTGTTTTATTTCCTGGTGACCGTCAGGTTAAAGGCGCTTAATCCCTGGTTGGACACATTGACCCTGACCGCGCTTATCGGGTGCGGGTTGGTTGTGGCGGGCGGGCTTTTTTTAATTACCCTTTCCGCCCTGACCGGCCTCGACCTCCTTTATCCGCACCGAAAACGGTCCGTCACCGTCAAGGTTCTCTTCCCCATTGCCGCGACCCTCAGCCAGCTTCTGGGCGTCAACCGCAACATCCTGAGGACCTCGTTCGTAAAAGTCAACAATGCCCTCACCAAGGCCCAGAAGGGCAGGATAAAAGGCGAACGCATCCTGGTGCTGCTTCCCCATTGCCTGCAAATTGACATCTGCAACAGGAAGCTGACCTCCGACGTCAACAATTGCATGCGGTGCGGCAAATGCCCGGTTGGAAACCTCGTGACACTCGGGGAAAAAATGGGCCTTAAAATCGAAGTGGTCAACGGCGGAACGCTCGCCCGCAAGAAGGTCGCGGTGATCAACCCGGACGGGATCGTGGCGGTGGCCTGCGAACGCGACCTGACGCTCGGCATTCAGGACGTCTACCCTATCCCCGTTTACGGAGTAATAAACGACCGGCCCAACGGCCCCTGTTACAACACCTGCGTCGACATGAAACTGGTGGAAGAAGGGATTTCCTTCTTTAAAAAAGACCTGACGGCGCGAATTTCCACAGCGGTCGGATGACGGATCGGGCGGAGTAAGCGGTTACCCGACGATCTTTTTCATCAAGTCAATCATCGGATACATTCGTCTGAAGTCTTCATACGAAGCGTTTCTTTCCCGCTCAATATCTTGTTCCCTGTCAAGATAGGAGCAGCACGCGTCGGCGAGTTGTTCGTAAGGGAACGTCGGTATCGTTACCACCTGGTAAGGATTTACGTCGGATTCCTCGGAGACCACAAAACAGCGGTTGTTCAATAAATAAGAAATCCGTACGGCCTCGAATATTTTTGCCGGGTAAAAATGGATATTGAGGATTATCTTCGAACGCGCGATATAGTCGTCCCGCTCCCGGCCGTAAATGCCGAACAACGCGTGGAGCCTGACTTTTTTCTCTTGAAGCAAAATGTTAAGGACCTTCTGCCGCCGCTCGCCGATGCTGCCGAAAAAGAGCACGTCGATGTCTTTGGGGCGGCCTTGAGGAACTTGCTCAAGGCTCGGGTGATATCCAACGGGCAGATGAAGGGCATTAATGCCCCGTTCCTTAAGAAAGCGGATATTCTCCTCGGAATAATCCCATATCTTGAAAGCATGGAATAAAACTTGTACGGTACCTTCCGAAAAAGCGTTCCAGGTTTCGGGACTTAATTGCTCAAGCTGATACGGAATATATTTGAATGACAAATATTCTTTTTTAAAGTGCAGCAAATGCCAGCCTACAATGACATTGATTTTGTCGGAGGCCATATCGTTGACCGCGATGTCGCACGGGATTCCGCGGGAAACAAGCGACTGCTTGATTAAAAATCCAACTTCAGTAAAACACATCGAATGCTTGTATCCCGGCGGGACGATAATGCATACTCTATAACTATCATTACTCATGGAAACCTTTAAATATTTTCAATTGCGCCGTGTATGAAATTAAGGTATTTTAAAACACTTTGCCACATTGGTCCCTTCGTCTAGTGGTTAGGACACAGGATTTTCATTCCTGCAACAGGGGTTCAATTCCCCTAGGGACTATTAATATAATCAAGGACTTACAATTAAAAATGTAAGTCCTTTTTTATTCATATTATGCAATTGCCGCCTTGAGTTGTGCCAGGACATCGCGGGGCCCCGGAAGCTGACGACCTTCCGGCAAAAATCCACGAATTCATCCGGGGTCATGGAACTTTTGCTTTCATTGGAAATCCAGGAACAAATTTCGAATTCAAATTCTCCCGGTATAATATGGTCAACGGCAGGATACATGGCATAGCGATTTAAGTAATTATCGATATAATCGCCCTTTTTCAGGTTTTTTTCTTTTGAGATCAGCCCCCAGTTTATTTTCTCGCCGGTATACGGATCGAATTCGCCTCCATCGAGAACCGCCTGATGGATTTTTTGTTTATACACCATAACGGTATTTTCCTTTGCATAAGGCCGTTTAAGCTTGGTGTCTCCCTGGCGAAGATTATGGCCTTTCCGCTCCAGCCAATCGCAATAATCCTTTTGCGAGATTACGCCCAGAAGAAACGGCGGAAGCGCGTAATGGAAAATTCCCGGGCGTATGGTTTTTGAAACGACTTTTTTTCGCTTCATTTGACTGGTCCTTTAAAGGCGTTTGATGGACAATAAGTCAACAGGATAAGATAATTAACGCGGGAGCGGCGTTCGCCTACTTTAAAAAATGAAACCGTTCATATTTAAAAGGTCTAGAAACTTGACTTTAGTAAAGCATTTATTGATATTACTGTATAGGCCAAACAGGCCTTCAATTCCAATCGGGAAACATAAGTAAGACCTGTCTAGGGGGGAATGGCGGAAAATCTGGCTTGAAAAAATCCGCTGGCGAATTTGAATTTGAAAAAGGGCACTACCTAAAGGAATAATGGGTGCCACTTAGTGGCATCTATTGTACCATATTTGGTATAAAGGACGGTACCGCGCGGGAAATAGAGTATATGGTCGGCGAAAGTTTAAAAAGAATTTAAATCCAAGAAGGAAAAGACAGAAGACGCGCCACGAAAAGAAAACAAACGGGTAGCACAGGCCACCAACAGCGTCAAGCCAAAATGCCTGCCGCAGGCGCAACACAGGCACTTTCGGCTGTGCCGCAAGACGTTGAGGGGAGCAGGCGAAAAGACCTTAAACAAAGTAATATCGTCGACAACGAAAGCGCGAAGATGCCCACCTCACACGGCGTAGTTCAGGGATACTTTTATGTTAAGTTCGTGACTTTGGTATGTCAATTTACGATTTTATAGTATAGGAATTGTTTTCCGGTTAAAAGGGGGCTTTTCCTACAGACGGCTGAGCTTATTCAGGTATCCGGAATTTCCGGAATACTCATATCAACAAATGCAAAAAATTCCTCGATTTTTCACGATCATTTTGTTGGATTCAACAATATGATCCAACCATTTTAATTCCAAGGACTTATAGGATGAAACGCGAACTTATCGATGAGCTCTTCAGTAAATTTGAAACAGCCAGGCACACAGTAGATTCCTTTGAATTCTGGAGTGCCCGGGAACTTCAGGAGAATCTCGGATATTCAGAATGGCGGAACTTTCTTAATGTAATTGAAAAAGCAAAACTTGCGTGCCAAAACAGCAACGGTGTAATCAACGATCATTTTGTATCAACTCTGCGGCAAGTTGATTTGGGAAAAGGTGGTCAACGAGAGGTAGATGATATTTCGCTGTCCCGATATGCCTGTTACCTCATCGCTCAGAACGGGGATCCGGTAAAAAACGAAATTGCCTTTGCGCAAACCTATTTTGCCGTGCAGACCCGCAAGCAGGAAATCATCGAAAAACGTCTATTGGATATCGACCGGGTCAAAGCTCGCAACAAACTAACCGAATCTGAAAAGAAACTTTCCGGCATTATTTATGAAAGAGGCGTTGACGATAAAGGATTCGCACTCATCCGTTCACAGGGAGATAAAGCTCTGTTTGGCGGTTTTTCCACCAATGACATGAAGAAAAAGCTGAGCATACCCGATGGCCGCCCCCTAGCTGATTTCCTCCCTACACTTACCATTAAAGCAAAAGATTTTGCCGCAGAATTGACAAGCCACAACGTCGTTGAAAAGGATTTGAAAGGTGAGCCTAAAATTTCAAGCGAACATATCGAGAATAATCTTGCAGTACGGAAAATGCTTGGAGAGCGAGGTGTGCGGCCGGAAGCGCTTCCGCCATCCGAAGATGTTAAAAAGATTTCAAGACATCTTGACAGTGAAGACAAGAAGGTTTTGAAAGATGGAAAGATAAAGGTGGTGAAGAATTCTAAATGTATTTGAAAATAGTCGAATAATGAAACAAATTATTATTGTGCTTAGTTCAGCTATCCTGTTTTACCCCTTTGCGAACAAATTGACTGACAACTTGCAAACTACTAACTCTAAGCTTATTAAATTATTATATGATGATTATGAAACTAAAAGGAACACAGTCAACGAAACCAACGCAAAGCTCGAACATTTAGAAATAAAGAGTAATAATCAACAGCGCGAATTCGAGGTTTTTCGAACTAAGATTTATGTGGTTTCGAGTATTGTTTCTCTATTAGGATTATCGATTATTGGTATTTTTATGGGAGGATGGCTTTACTCAAGAAGCTTTTGGTAATGGACCTATTTTTGATAGCTAAAAAAGAATGGGAATGGCGTGAAAGTGTAGCCTTGACAGAAACCCAAAAAAACCAAGCTCGTGATGTGCTAGGTTTAATTACTGATGCGATTCATAAAAAGATTAACAAGCAATCTGTAAACCTTGCCATTACACATAAATTTAGCACCGAGATTTAACACGAAAGGTTGTATAACTCCATCCGTGCTGGAGGCCCTCAAAAAGGACTATACTATCGAGTCGGAAGATGATTCCTTTGTCGATGTGACCACGACCGACTGGTACAAGAAATCCCAGGACCGCTTACGTCACGGCGGCCTTATCCGAATATTGAGGAATCATAAAAACATGCCCCAGGGCGCTCTTGGAAAGCGTTTGGACGTCACCGGCAAGTATGTAAGCGACTTGGAAAACGGGCGTAGGGCCGTGTCATTGAAGATGGCCAAGAAGCTCGCGGTAGTTTTTGGACGCAAACCTGAAAGATTTTTACCTTTAGAATAAGTACAAACCCCCAAGGTGAATAATATACTAATCAGGACCTTTCAATTATAAAATTCTTATTTGTCTTTATCCGCGTTTCTCTTGCTGGCGCGCCACACGATAAAAGTCGATACATACGGGAAAGTCACGACCATTAATATAACCGGAACCACGAATCGAAGCAGCGACGTCCGAATTTGAACAAGCCCGTTAATTTCTAAACATTCTTCATTAAACGCCGGTTCAAACACTATCTCTCGCCTTTTTATCTTATCGATTGATAGCGCGCGTGATACGCCAATCCAATACCCATAAAGTTTCCCGGTTGCAGACGGCTCCGGAAGGCTCGCGCGCACATGGATTCTGATCCGGTGCAGAATGAAAAAACGAAAAAGCGGAGAAACCGTCCGCCCCAGCCATCGAAATATCTTATGCCTCCAGGTTTCTTGACGTAAAAAGAACAAAACTTTCCCCGCGGAACTGTTCCTGAATTTCTCCCGGATCGAACGCAACCGTGAAAAAGGCCCTTCTTTTTTCTTTTTTTCTTCTCCTATCGGAGCGGCATCCGGTTTTCCCTGGTCAAGGCCCGGTAATGGAAGTTGTTGGGCATGTTGTGTTTCACCTTCGGTTTCATGGATCGTTTGGGTATCGGTTGTCTTTTCAGGGAAAACTGCTTCGTGAAAGGCCTCGGCAGGAACCTCGGCTGTGGCGTTTTCTTTCCCTTCGGGGCCTGGGCCGTCCTGTTCTTTGTTAAAAGACCTTGAATAAACGACAAAACGGTTGAACAATCGTATGTCAAGTACTTTCTTTTTAAATTCAATATAACCGCACAATACCCACGGGTGCAACCAGGACATTTTTACCCCGGCCGATTCCAGCGCCGAAACATAGTTACAGTGGAGTAAAAAAGAAAAAGGGGAAATGAGTATAATAATAAAACCGATGAGAAAAAGGGCAACTATGCCGAGAAGAATGCTGAGGACCATAACACAATTCCGATGGACCTTAAAATACCACGGGCTTATTTCGGCAAAAACGCTGAAAATGTTTTATAGGTCATAAAAGCGAAAAATGCCGACGAAGGAATGGTAAGGATCCATGCCCAAAGGATTTTTCGCGCGGTGATCCAGCGGACTGATTTTGCATGCTCAACGCTGCCGACCCCCATGATTGAGCCGCCGATGACATGGGTCGTGCTGACCGGAATACCCGCATGGGCCGTGCCGATAAGCACCACCGCCGCGGCGGCATTGGCGCAAAATCCTTCCATCTCCCGAATCCTGGTTATGCTGGTCCCCATGGTCTTGACTATTCTCCAACCTCCAAAAACCGTGCCGAGCGAAATTGCCGTGTAAGCGGCAAAAACGACCCATTCGTCGATTTTTCCGGTCTTAAAAGAAGAGCTGACATTGCCCACATAAAGCGCCAGGGCGATTATCCCCATTGTTTTCTGGGCGTCGTTGGTGCCATGACCGATGCTGGCGAACGTGGCCGAGACAAGTTGCATTTTTTTAAATATAGGGTTTGATTTTGACGGGGTCGACTTTCGGAAAATCCAAATGGTCATGGTGGTGAAAATCATGGCGCCCAGAACACCCAGGACCGGCGCAATGAATATAAAAAGAAATATTTTTAATACTCCGCCCCAAAAAACCACGGTAAATCCGGCGGCGGCGATGCCGCTCCCGATAAGACCGCCGATGAGTGCATGGCTGCTTGACGTTGGAAGCCCCAAAAGCCAGGTGATGACGTTCCAGATTATCGCGCCGACAAGAGTCGCCAGCAAGAGCGGCAGGGTGACCTGCTCCACGTGCACCACGCCTTTTCCGATCATTTTGGCCACGGCGGTGCCGAAAACAAAGTACCCGATGAAATTTGAGACCCCGGCCAGAAGCACGGCCTGCAATGGAGTGAGGGTTTTTGAAATGACGATAGTGGCTATGGCGTTTGCGGCGTCATGGAAACCATTGACAAAGTCAAACAGCAAAGCGATAACAACCACCACAACGACCATTACAAAGGCAGGATTCATGATCTATCCGAGTTTAACTTTTATTCCGCGAATAAGTTTTCCTACATAATCGATCGCGTCGACCACCGATTCGAGGTGTTCGTAAAATTCCTTGAATTTTATTATATCAATGGGATTGTTTTGATCGCTGAAGAGTTCGGCCATGCTCACATGGAACAATTCGTCGGCCTCATTTTCAAGCGCATGCATTTCCGCCGCGGCGACGTCGATGCTGGTTTTCTTTTTTAGTTGATTGATGAGGGGGATCATTTGTTCGGAAATCTTGACGATGATTTCGGCAAAAGCGCACACGTTCGGGGGCACTTGCCTGATATGATAAATTTCGACTTTCCTCGATATGCTGTTGAGAATATCCAGAGCGCGGTCGACGTTTATGGCCAGGGTGTGGATGTCTTCGCGGTCAATGGGAGTGATGAATGTTTTGCCCAATTCGTCGATGATCTGGCGCTCGACTTTGTCGCCCTTGGATTCACAGTCCTTGATTTCAGTGAGTCTGGCTTTTATCTGTTCTTCAGACAGATTTTGTATATTTTTAACCAGGTCGTGAAAAATATGGGCCCCTTTGACAAGAAACTCGGCTTGTTGGTCCATATAATCGAAAAATTTGGTTTCCCGAGGCAATAAAAGGTCAAAAATATTGAATCCCATAAATTAACCCTTCAATAGAATATTGTTAGCATTCGTTGAGGAAAAATAAAATAAATAATGGGTGTAAAAAAAGGAGCAACTACTCGCGTTCCCTTCGACTTCGCTCAGGGAACGCCGGTAGTTTCAAAAAATCCTATTTGGCCTTTGCACCCAAATCCTTTATGAGCTGTTCCACTTTCTGCATCGCCGCCCCATAGCCTGCCCAGTTGCCCCTGCGCAGTTCCTGCTGGGCATTGTCGAACTGGCGGCCGGCATCCGCGATAAGGCCTTTGATATCGGTCTGCACGACAGTGTTCTGCGCGCTTGCTTCCTGCAAGGGTTCAAAGGAACGGCCGAAGATCGAGTTCAGCGATTTTTCAAGGTTTTCTTCCATGACGATCGAATTGCCGTAGGCGACGATCACGCGTTTGAGTTCAGGAACGCCCCCGCTTTGCGCCGCGATATAGAGGGGCTGCACATAGACGAGCGACTGTTCGATCGGAATGACCAGCAGGCTGCCCCAGATCACCCGCGACCCGCCCTGGTTCCACAGCGTGAGCGCCTTTGAAATCTCGGGGTCTTGGTTGATGCGCGATTCAATCTGCTGCGGGCCGTAAACCAGGTTCTGCTTCGGGAAATCGAACACCAGGAGCTTGCCGTAGTTGGGCTCGTCGCACCGGGCCGCGAGCCAGGCTATCATGTTTTCCTTTTTCGCGGGAGTAAATGGGACCATGAGAATGAACTCCTCGGCCTTTCCCACTTCCGCGAGTTTCATCACGGTATAATAGGGGACCATGGGGTTCGTCGACCCTTCGGAAAAACTTTCGGGGATTTTCCACAGGTCTTCCTTATTGTAAAACACTTGCGGGTCGGTCATGTGGTACAGCGCGTAGACCCTGGCCTGTATGCCGAACAAGGTCTGGGGATAGCGAATGTGTGAACGCAGGTCGGCGGGCATTTCGGACATCGGTTTGAACACCTTCGGGAAAATGCGCGCGTACGTGGAAATGATCGGGTCAACGGGATCGGCGATGTAAAGCGAGAGGCCGCCGTTATAGGCGTCGACCACGACCTTTACCGAGTTGCGGATGTAGTTTCCCATTTCGCCTATCTGGGCGGAATATGGGTAGGCGTCGGTCGTGGTATATCCGTCGATTATCCACATCAGCTTTCCCGCTTTGGTAATGACCATATACGGATCGGAATCATAACTTAAAAAAGGTATTGCCGTATTGACCCGCGTCATGATCTGGCGGTTGTATAAAATCCTGCTTCGGCTTGAAATATCGGTCGAGAGCAGGATTTTAAGCTCCTTGAACCTCGCCACGAAAAGCATTTTTTTCAGGAACCCGCCAATGGGCACGCCGCCGCTTCCCTGGTAGGTGGTGTAAACATTGTCGTTTCCCGATGGGTAATCGAATTCCTTTGATTCGGTTTTGACGATCGCGTATCCGGCCTCCGACTCTCCATAGTAAATTTCGGGGCGCGTTACGGTTATGGGAATATTTGACTCCGGGGGAATGTTTTTAATGAAAAAATCGGGCAGTCCTTCGGTCGTCACGCTGTTGACCGGACCCATGCACAGCCCGAAGCCGTGGGTATAGGAAAGGTGCTCATTGATCCAGCCGCGGCTGGGAAGGTTGGCGGGAATGAGTTCGCGCGGTGAAAACATGACCTGGCGCGTCTCGCCGTTGATGAGATAACGGTCGTTGTCAACATCGAGAAAGTCATAATATGTCCGGATTTCCTGGAGCTGGCTGAACGTGGTAAGCAAGGGCGCCTGGTCCCAAAGCCGGATATTTTTTACCGTCAGGTTGTTCTTTTTAAGAAGGTCCTTGGTGAGATTGTCGCTTGGGGTAAAATGCCGCGCCTCGATCTGGTCAAGGTTGTAGGCCGCTCGAGTATTGTTGATGCTCCATTTGATGTACGGCGTTTCCTTTTCAACCTCATTAGGCGCCACGATAAACCGCTGCACCGCCGAGCTTGCGCTTTTTCCCAAAAAGCCCCCCAGGGCAATGATAAGCACCCCCGCGATGGCGAACATGAATTTGCGCATCCATATATTGGCCCATATCAGGACCGCCGCCACAAGACTCATGTATTTCATGAGCCGCAGCATTGGAATATAAAACTTGATGTCCGCATATCCGGCCCCGTTGACTATGTGGCCGCTGCCGGTCACCATACCATACATGGTGAACTGTGTAAAGAAAAAACACGACCCTACAAGGAGGCCGGCCAAAAGCAGGACGTGGGCGCGCGCCGCTGGCGAGACGATGACGCGTCGTCCGTCGAAAGCGATGTGTTGGCGCAGAACGTAAATCACCAGGACGCCGACGAGCGACAGCGCCACGATCGTGCAAAACCCGAAATAGACCCATCGGTAGAATGGCAGGGTAAACACGTAAAAACCAATGTCTTTGCCAAACAGCGGGTCAAGCGCGCCGAAAGGCGTGGCGCTTAGGAATTTAAGGTACGTCTCCCACAGGCCCGCGCCCCAGCTTCCCATTGTAAATGCAAAAAAAAGCGAGGCTATAGGAATGAGAATCCGCAGGAGCGGAGCGACGGCAAAAGTCTGGGCGAATTGCATGACCATGGCGCCGGAGGTAATAAAAGGGGTTTTCGTGAGCCGCTGGGCGAGGAGCAGGTTGACGTACATCACGATCCCGGCGATTGCTCCCGCCGCACAGGCACAGGTGATTTTTGCAATAATGGTTTTAACGAACACCGTCGACAGGCTTATTTCCTTGAACCAGAAAAAATCGGTAAGCAACGTGACGACGGTATTGGCGGACACTATCAGTATCAGGACGACGATGCCCACTACCCACCAACCAAGATGTTTGATTTTTAATAATCCGGCCATAAGTATGCTCCGTTCATTTACCACGCGGGAAAGAGATGGAAAGAAATAAGCCCGATGATTAAAGCGCCAAGGGCTATCCTATAATACCCGAAGATTTTAAAATCATGTTTACGGATAAAATTCATAAGGAATGCCACAACCGCCCATGCGACCAGGAAGGAAACTACAAAACCGATTGCCAGCGTCTCACCTTGCACAAGGGTCATTGAAGCGCCGTGTTTGAGCAGCGAATACCCCGAAGCCGCGATCATGGTGGGTATGGCGAGGAAAAATGAAAATTCCACTGCCGTGCCTCGGGAAGCGCCGAGCAGCATTGCTCCGATGATCGTTGCGGCCGAGCGCGACGTTCCGGGGATCATCGCAAGGCACTGGATAAATCCGATGGCCAATGCGGTTTTATAGGTCATTGCCGACACGGAAGAAAATAATGGCGTTTTTTTCCTGCTCTCAATGAATATTAAAAATATGCCGCCGATGACCAGGGTCGTCGAAACCACGGAAGGGTGAAAAAGGTATTCTTTTATCTTATGTTCAAACACGGCGCCTATGGCCAGGGCGGGAAGCACGCCGACAATCGCTTTGCTCCATAGCATCCAGACTTCTTTTTTCTGGTCAATCGATTTGCCTGCGCCCCAAGGGAACAGCCTGTTCCAGAAATAAACGATCACCGATAAAATCGCGCCCAGTTGAATCACAATGTCGAACATCTCGGCGAATTCCCCGCCGAAATCGATGAAACGGTTTACGATGATGAGATGTCCCGTGCTGCTGATGGGAAGAAATTCCGTGATCCCCTCGACGATGCCGAGAATTAGTGCCTGGACGAAAATGTCCATAATGCGTTTTCCTCTCTAAGTCAGGCTGTTAGGTTCTGTAGGCGAATTAATAGCTGGTACATGTGCGAGTGATAAAAGATAAGAATAAAAAATACATTGGCGGAACATGATTAAAAAGGAAATCCCGGCGGTACCGATGGATGGTTTCTCGAAAATGGATCACTATCGGATAAGCGACCACAAAAGCATGACGTTCAGCACTGCCACCACGCCTCCAACTCCTCCCAAAAGGAGCAGTTGACCCGGCTTATTATAATGTTCGCCCATTACCTTCTTTGAAGACGTCAGGTATATCTGCATGAAAATAGTGATGGGAAGCTGCATGCTCAGCATAACCTGTGACGCCACGAGCGCCTTGAATGTATTGGTAACAAAGAACGTGGCGAAGACCGCAAATATCAGCGTTATGGCGACCCCAAGCTTGGTGTGCCAATCGTGAATGTCGTACGACTCGCCGAACATGCCGGCAATGATGCTCCCGCCGGCCATTCCCGCTGTAACGCTTGAAGAAATCCCAGCAAGCAGCAGCGCAATGGCGAAAATAATCGCGGCGGAATTGCCGAGGAGCGGCTGGAGCATCCGCTGGGCCTGCCCAATTTCGGTCACATGAAACCCTCGGGTAAAAAATGTCGCGGCCGCGAGCAGGATGATGGCGCTATTGATCGCCCAACCCACGATCATGGATATCAGGGTGTCGAGAAATTCGTATTTGAGGTTACACGCCAGGGAATTCTTGTCTTGTAAATTACACTGCCGGCTCTGGATGATTTCGGAGTGGAGGAACAAATTGTGCGGCATGACGACCGCCCCCAGCACGCTCATGATCACGGGGATTGACCCGCGGGGAATAGTGGGCACGACCCAGCTGCGGGCGGCCTCGGCCCAGTGTATGTGTACGATGCTCAATTCGAAAATAAACGACACGCCGATGAGGGAAACAAAGCCGATGATCCATCGCTCAATTTTCATGTACGAATTTGTAAACAGCATCCAGCCGGCCAGGAGCGCGGCCAGCACGGCGCCGATTCTTACATCGAGCCCGAAAAGAAGATTGAGCGCTATCGCGGAGCCGAGCACTTCGGCCATGGCGGTCGCTATGGTAGCGATAACGGCCGTCCCGAGAAGCGGCCGGGACACCCACGGCTTCATCCGTGAGGTCGCGGCCTCCGAAAGGCATTGGCCCGTTACGATTCCCAAATGCGCCGCGTTATGTTGCAAAACGATAAGCATGAAGGTGGCCAAGGTCACGACCCAGAGCAGCGTATAACCATGGAAGGACCCCGCGGCAAGGTCCGAGGCCCAGTTTCCGGGGTCGATAAAACCTATGGCGACAAGAAACCCCGGCCCGATGTATTTGATGAAATCAATTGCGCCAAGCCGGGGTTTCCGGTCATGGGAAAGTAAATTCTTTAAAGGTGCGATGTCCATGCGCTACTCTTTGGAAAGCCGGGAAGGCCGGTCCTTGCATCTTTTGCAAACCCCATACAGGTCCATGCGATGATATTGCGGGGAAAATCCGTGACGTTTCATGAGGCGCTCCTGTAAACGTTCAATTTTTCCGTCCACCACCTCAAGGCAGCGTCCGCATTCGGTGCATATCAGGTGGTCGTGGTGCTCATGGCCGTACTTGTGTTCGTAGCGGGTCGTCCCGTCCTCAAAGATAAGCTCGCGGCACATGCCGCTTTTACAAAGTAATTTCATGGTCCGGTACACGGTGGCAAAACCAACTGAGGGGTGCTTTTTTCTTACCGCCGACCAGAGGTCTTCGGCGGTAAGGTGTTTTTCAATGCGCAGGAATATTTCCAGGATCCAGTCGCGTTTCCGGCTGTGTTTCAGGTTTTTGTCCGCAAGGAATTGCTGAAAGATGGCCGTTTCATTCATGGTGAAATCCTAATTGAAAATGAAAATCATTATCATTATTATACTCGATTGCGCGAGAAATGTCAATGGAGACTGGAAAAAAATGAAGGCCTTGGGATTTGGAGGAGATGTGCGGAGCAGTTCTAACAGCTCGGGGCGCGATACAACTTACATCACAGGTTCCGGTGTATACCCCATTTTCCTGATGAGTTCCTGAAGGTGCATTGCCGTACCGTCGTTTATCCCGCGCAATTTGAGGTACTGGTTGAAATCGGCGGCGGCATTGGCCTTGTCACCCTGGTTTTTGAATACGAATCCGCGCTGCAGATATGCTTTGGTATAGAGGGGCTGTATTGAAATGGCCGCGGTAAAATCTTTTATGGCCTTATCATTTTTGCCTTTAATGGCATAAACAAGGCCCCGGTTGAAATGCGCGGGGGCATATCGTCCGTTGCAGTCTATGGCCTTCCCCAGGTCGCGCAGGGCAAAGTCGAAATCATGTTTCGCGATAAAAACATTACCGCGGTTATTATATGCCACGGAATGGTTGGGATTGATCGCTATCGCACGGTCGTATGCCGCAAGGGCGCCTTCCCAGTTGCCCTGCACCCGGTAGGTGTCGCCCTTGTAAACCAATGCGGCGACATCGGTCGAATCGAGGGCAAGCAACCGGTCAAAATCCTGGAGCGCCGCGTCGAACCGTCCTGCCTTGAAGCAGAGCAACCCCCGGAAAACCAGCGCTTGTACAAAGCGCTGGTCAAGACTGATGGCCCGCGTAAAATCATCAATTGCCAATTCATATTTTTTCTGTGCCGCGTAGGTCTGCGCCCTGTTATAATACGCCATTACAAATTGCGGGTCAACCGAGATTGCCCTGGAATATTCCTGGATTGCCAGATCGGGCTGGTTCATATAAAAACTGATGGCGCCGCGCTTTACAAAAGATGCGGCTGATTTCGGGGTGCTGATGAACAGGGCAAAATTAAAATCGGAAAAGGCGTCTACCCGTTGCCCAAGCATCAGGTTTGCCCGTGCCCGGCCATAATAGGCCTCAATGTCTTTTGGGTTTGCCGCAACCGCGGATTTGAAATCCACAAGCGCCAACGCATAACGTGTCTGGAAAAGATATTCATTCCCCCGGTTTATGAGCGCCTTTTCGTAGCGGGGATTTAATTCGATGGCGCGGCTGAAGTCCTGCATGGCCTCATTGTGCTTGTCCTGCTTATTAAGGCACAGGCCCCGGTTGAGATATGCGGGTGCATACCGCGCATTGATGGAAACGGCCTGATTGTAGTCCGATAATGCGTTCGGGTATTGCCCGGAAGCGGCGTATACATTGCCGCGGGCGCTTATGGCCTGAAAATCCTTGGGATTAAGTTCCAGGGCTTTTGAAAAATCCCGCACAGCGTCCGCCCGGTTTCCAAGCTTGACATTTACACAACCGCGGATGTAATAGGCTTTCGAATATTTCGGACTGAGTTCAATGGCCCTGCCCAGGTCGTTTAGGGAATTTCCCAGCAGCCTTTTTTTTTCGTAAACCAGCCCACGGTCAAAATATGCCCTGGCGTCCTGGGGATCAAGGCTTAAAACTTTGCTGTAATCGGCAAGCGCGGAATCCGCTTCACCTTTACTGAACCAGACCTGTGCCCGGTAAAAATAAACCTGGGAAGACCGGGGACGGCTTTTGACGACCCTGTTGAAATCGTCGAGCGCGTTGTCGAATTTTTTTTGTTGCGCAAACGCTATTGCCCGGTGGAAATAAGGTCTGCTATACGCCGGTTTAAGGGAAATGGCGGAGGAATAATCCGCAATCGCCAGGTCAAGTTGCTTTTGTTTCTGAAAAGCAAGCCCCCGGTCGAAGTAGAACTCGGCAACGCCGGAATCCAGCGTAATGGCTTTCGTGTAATTGTCTATGGCAGCCGGCAATGAATTTTGCTTGAAAGTCGTGTTTCCCATTGCCCCGTAATCACGGGCGGACACGGCCTCCGCCGAAAGAGACCCGCGTACGAAAAAACAAAAGAATAATACCGCAAGAAACGCGGCGGATATGCTTCTGTTTTTTTTGTCCATACATCGCCTTTTTCTCAAAAATTTACTTAGGTTTACCGGTCTTCTTTCTATTCAGATCGTTCAGGACCTCGGCGGCCCTGCGGTCGCCGGGGTGCTCCTCGTTATATCGGGCGACCACGGAAATAGCGCTGTCGTACTGGTTAAGCTCGCCGTAATTTCGGGCGAGTTCCATGCATACGGGCCACGGGTCGTTTTCTATGGGAAGCAGCCGCTTGAGAATTGGAATGGCCTTTGCGGGATTGCCCGTGGATTCATAGGTCTGTATGGCCATCTTGAGGAACTCCGGATTATTGGGGTCCACCTTCAGGGCCTCGCCGGCACGCAGTTGCGCCTGGTCGATTTTTCCGTAGTTCATAAGGAATTCCTGGCGAAGCATGCGCGGACGCCAGTCCCAGGGAACGATGCTGACGCATTTGTCAAGCATTTCCGTCACCGTTTGCAGGTCGGCGTTAAGCGAGTCCTGTTTGAGCTTGATCAGATCGGCGGACGGCAACGCCGTTTTTTGAACGCCCTTCTGCACCTGTGCTTTTTGCAGGGAATCCGCCGCGGATTTCAGCTTTGCCATCGGCGTCCGGAAGGCATACGCGGTCTGTATGAAGCACGCGGTGTAATTGTTCAAAAGGTTTTTCACTGTCTCGTCAATATACAAGCCCTCGTCTTTGAGCGCCTGGAACCGGTATACTTTATTCAAGAAGAAAATGGTGCGGTCAAGGTCGAACCGCTGGTCCTCGGCGACGGCGTGCGGAAGTATTCGATAGGCAAGTCCCTGCATCTGCAGATAAGGATCAAGTCCCATGAAATTGTCTTCGGACACGGTCACGGCAAAGTAAACGGGTTTTCTCCACTTGTTCGAGTCGACGATGTTAAGGACAAGTTTGTCCTGAACGCGGAGCGCGTTGAGTTGCTTGCGGCCCGGGATCTGGACGGTTATATCGGCCTGCGGCAGGGAATACCGCGTGGCCTCCGTAAAGGGGTTGAGTTCGGGTTGGAGCACGTCAATTTGTGACGATGAAAACGAAATGGGGACCTTGGGCTCGACGTCCTTGAGCTGCTTGATGTACCAGTCGGTGTTGAGGAGGCTCAGGTTGACCAATCGGACGTCGCGCCGGATTCCGAACGCCTCCTGGATCGCCCAGAGCGGGAATGTGTCGTTGTCGCCGTTGGTGATGAGTATGGCGTCTTTATCGCAGGACATGAGCAGATTATACGCATAGTCGAAGGGCACCCAGTTCCGGTGACGGTCCCGCATGGCATAATTCTGGGTCAGCGGCAGCGCGGGAGAGACCGCGAAGAGCACGAGACAGAGCGGGGCAATGGTCGTGCGCAATAGTTTGTTCTTGTTGTTCGATAGGGCTAAAAGCAGGCACCCCGCGGCCATGCCCAGCCACATTCCGAAAAACATGAATCCGGCGTTGTAAAAATAGTCGCGGACCCTGACTTCGCGGTGTTCAACGGGCATCTGTCCGGGTTTGCCGGCATTCACCCAGGCAAGAAAGTCCCTTCGTTCGGGCCTCAGGCCGTCGGCGAAGTTCATATACCAGGCAAAAATGATCGTGGTCAAAAGCGTCACCAATATTAAAAGTATCGCGACATTGCGGTGTTTGCGGTAAAAATAGTACCACCCGAAAAGCATGAAAAAGGTCGGTACCAGATAGACTAAAAGCATTCCCACCCCGGCAAGGCCGGTATTGTCCATGAAATTTTTTTGCGTGTCGAGCGCGCTGAAATGGAAAAATTGCGTGATGTGGAACCCGCCATATCCCATATTGCCTTCGATACCGAACTGATGGGCAAGCGTGCCGCGGCGCCAGAAGGAGCGCTGGACCATGCTTTCGGAGCCATATTGTTTTCTGTCAAGCATCTGCGTGAAGGCGTCCCAAGTGACGGGGTGGTTTTCGTCGATGAGCGGGTTGAGCGCCGAGCGGACGGGAAGATAGATGTGGTTGGAAAAGCCCAACATCGCGAAAAAAGAAAACCAGAAAACGAACCGCCATTTTTCCTGATGCCGGCCTTTGACCGTCATCATGGCGAGGGTGAAGAGGAAAACCACGGAACAGGCGACGATAAACCACGACAGGTTATACATAATTGACGAAATAAGTATCCCGCCCACCCACAGACGCCAGTCTTCGCGCTTTTTTTTATCGACCAGCATGATAAAGAGGAATATTGCCGGCGAGGTAATCATCGATACCATGTGCATGCCGATGCCGGTAAAGCTGATATAGGTGATGAGCAGGAGAATCCGGTCGCGGAAACGTTCGTCCTTCGACTGGACCCAGACCAGGGCAAGCCAAAGCGTAAGCGCCACGGGAATGAGGCAAAAATTGCATTGCTCCGAGGCCTCTAATGAACAGAACCAGAATGTGTTGCTGAACGCACAGAAGAGTCCGCCCATGAATCCGCTGCAATACAGCACGAGCCGTTTCCACAGCGTGTCGGGCTCCCCGAAAGCCAGGATCATGGCCCGTACAATAATTGAATAGATAAGCATCGCAACGATGGCGCTTCCGAAAACCGCGATTAAATTCGCACGGAACCCCGGATCGCTCAGGAACGAAAACAGAAGAAGAAATACCCTGCCGATGGGGATTAAAAGCGGCGTTCCGGGCGGATGAGGAATGCCGAGGCACCCTGCCGAGGCAAGAAATTCCCCGCAGTCCCAGAAGGCAATTGACGGGCCCGCAGTAAGCAGATACACGACTGATGCAATAATAAATACGGCCAAGGCAATGATTCGGTTTGTGATCGCATGAGATTTCATCGGCAAAATTCCTTTTATGATAGTGACCGTGGGTTAAAAAAAATCAATAAAAAATAGATTACGGTCGGGTTAAAATGAATATTTTCTGTGCAAAGGCAAGACTATTTTTATGTCCGCTCGATTCGTAATGTTGGAATCCGAAAGTAAAACCGCGTGCGCCTCATTACCCTTAACCTGGAATAGCCTTGCGGGCGAGGGACTTGCGCAAAATAGCAAGAAGAAGATAAATCACTATGGCTATATTTATCGTCAGGATTGAAACTTTCGTGATCGTGGCATGCCGGATTATTTCGTAAATTTCAAAGGGGATGAAAATGGCCGTTTCAGCCACGGTCAAATATTCGGCCCAGAGCTTTTGAAAAATAAGGCCAAAGCCTTCCAGCAATAGCAATGAAGCGAAAATTAGGCTTACCGTGGCGATGGCTTCGAGCGTGTGATTGTCAATAAGGCTCAAATGTACCAGGACTTTTTGGATAAATCGGTGTTCAGCGTCGATGTGCAACCGTGTAATTAATTTAAGAAAAAGCATGTCCACGTCTTTATTGATGAGCTTTAATACCCCGATTCCGAGCGCAAGGACTAAAAGCCCCTTTACCAGTTTAAATAAACCTATGAGGAAAAGGCCTAATGGCCGGGAATTTGTTGAACGGTGTTTTTGGTCCATGCTTTTAAAAAAGGGCGGCTATTTTGTCTCTTGAAAAATGGTGGTCTTCCCCGTTGGTTTCGCGGTTTCTGGAGCGGGCGTCTTTTTCTTTGCGCATACCTCGCAGGCAGGGACCTCGATGCCTTCGATGTCCCATCGCATCCGGGCTTCTATGGTATCGGGAAACAGGCGATATGGTTCGGGCCTGACCCGCGGAAACAGGTTTCCTGTCGTGGGTTTGTTGTCGTCATTATAATCGATGAAAGCGGCCAATTGCCCCTTGCTTCCGGGGATGGAGTCGAAACGAAAATGCCCCGAACTGTCGCCGGACACGTATTGACCGCTGCTTCCCAACGGAATAAAGAGCCATTTTCTCTTGTCGTTCTTTGACAGACAGGAAGCGCCGCCTGTAAGGCTGTAACAAAGGTTATCGCTCGAAATGGTTTTGACGCCGTATGTGCCGAAGGCCGTGTCGCGCGGACGGTTGCCGCTGATGTCTTCAAAAAGCGTGTCGGGCAGGTTCAGCCGATACTGCCTGTCGGGTTTCAAAGGGCGCTGGACCTGAAGTATCGTGGAGTCACATAGTCCATTTCCAATCGAGAGCTTGACCGTGTCTCCCAGCGAATCTCCCATTTTCCATGTCTCGGTACGGGCCGTCACGGGTTTTGACCAGACCAGTTTGATGGCCGGTCGCAGGTCGGCGATGCCGGTCGGCGAAAAGGCCGCCGCGGCCGGCCGTAAGGTATCGGGAGCATGTATCCCGTTAAAGCGCACGGTGTCGGCAAACGGCGCGTTTTTTAAGCGCACCGGCGATCCGGGCATTTTATATATCAGCCGGTATGGCGCCAGGCTTGTTGTATCTGTCAACTTGATGAAAAAATTCACGGAATTCCGCACCTGCACGAACTCTTTGCAGGATGGGGCCGTGGATTTTGCGTTGATCCCTTCGATCCGCCACTCCGTGAAAAAAGACGTGGCCGAAGAATCACCGATTTGAGTCCAGGAGCCGGCCAGGACGCGGTTTGACAGCGGCTTAATGGAAACGATCCGGTCCGCGGCGGTGTCGCATTTTACCGGGTACAAGGCCAGGGGACCGACCACGGAATCGAGCTTATACGATTTTTCCTCCGGCCCGAAGGCCGCCTCTTTAACCGGCCCGAACCGGTTGTCGCCGTTTGCGTCGGCAAAGGCAATGATTTCGTAAATGCCTTTGCGGATATGGTCAAAGGTAAAACCGCCGGAACTGTCGGTTTGCACGACGTAACTGGGCAGGCCGAACAAGAGCGTGTCGGGGGGCAAAGCGGCGCCCAGGGCAAACAGGGCGACCTTGGGCTGCAAACCCTTCAGATCGGGCGAGGAAACACAGCCGAAAAATTTCCCGCTGTCAATTGTCGCCCCCGTCGAAAAGAAAAAATGGTACGGCGTGCCGATTGAATTACCGTGCAGATCGTTGAGTGTGGTGTTTATTTCGACATGGTACGTAGTCGATTCGGCAAATGCCTGCACGGGCCTGATTTCAATGGTCCTTCCGGAAGCTTTGATTTTAACGCCCTTGGATGGGGGCGGAAAAATACTGATGCATTTTTGCGCGGTTTTTCCGTTTATCCACTCCGAAAAAACAAAGGTGATTTTTGACTTTACCGGGTACTTTACCGTTCCGATCGGCGGGACGGTGTAGCGCACGGATGGCGGTGTTTTATCGTCCGGCCCGCCGCTGGGAGGTATTTGACGCGCGCATGATAAAAAAAGGACAGCGAGAAATAGTATTTTTTGTACCATGGGCCACTTGAATGGTCGAGCGTTTTTAAGTCGAATCAGGTTCTCAAAATACATGCTTTACCGCGGAAATTCAAAAGATATTGGTTTTTAGGGTCCACAAGCGGTCTTTCCACCTTAAAAAAATTGACCGATCGGATATTGACAAACATGTAAGGCAACGTCATAATTAACACTGCATCAAAAGTACGGCGATTATTCCGTTTACGATTTATTTTGTAACAGCTCACGTTCCCTGCACAAAGCATCGCGCTGAGCCGGGTCGAAGCGCCGAAGGGGACACATCTTCCATAAAGAAGGTCTCATGAACCGAGAATTCGATTTTTCCACGCCCACTATCGGCGTTCCTAAAGTCCCGTCGCCGATTTCCTTTTCCAATGACCGGGGCGAATTCACGACCAATTTCGTGTCCGACGACCAGCTCATCATCTACGACATAACCGCGAAGCCGGGAGTGGACGTCGGCGCCTATACAAAAGAGCAGCTCCTCGAAATCGCCGGCCCGCGCAAGAAAATTTACTTCGACCCATCGCATGTTCATGCGGGGATCGTGACATGCGGGGGCATTTGTCCGGGGTTAAACGACGTGATCCATTCGATCGTCATGGCATTGTGGTATCGCTACGGCGTGCGGAGAATCACCGGCATCCGTTTCGGCTACCGCGGGTTCCTTCCTGATTTTAAAATACCCGCCGTGGAGCTGGCGCCCGAAAAGGTCGCCGAAATACACCGGGCGGGCGGCACCATGCTCGGTTCGTCCCGCGGCGGCGGCGACCGGGTAAGCGATATCGTCGATTCCATGGAACGCATGAACCTCAACATGCTTTTTACCATCGGCGGAGACGGGACGCTTAAAGGCGCCCTGGCCATAGCCGACGAAGTCGAGAAACGCGGGCTGAAAATAGCCGTCGTAGGGATTCCCAAGACCATCGACAACGACCTGAGCTTCGTCGAGCGGTCGTTCGGGTTCGAGACCGCCGTATCGTACGCTGTTGAAGCGGTTGACAGCGCGCACACCGAGGCCAAGGACGCCATGAACGGCATCGGCATCGTCAAGGTCATGGGACGCGAATCGGGGTTCATCGCGGCGCATACCACGCTCGCTTCCGGAGACGTAAACTACGTTCTCATCCCCGAAGTGCCTTTTGAACTTGAAGGAGAAAACGGCCTTTTTGCGCATTTGAAAAAACGGCTGGAGCGAAGGCGGCATGCGGTGATTTTAATTGCCGAGGGGACCGGGCAGGATTTACTTCAAAAATGCAGCGCCACGGACGCTTCCGGCAATAAAAAGCTCGGTGATATAGGCACATTCCTCAAGCAGCAGATCGAAAACTATTTTAAAGAACGGAAAATAGAGATCAACGTCAAGTACATAGATCCCAGCTACATGATCCGGAGCGCGGCCGCGAATTCGGGCGACGGCATTTACTGCGCAAGGCTTGGGACCAACGCGGTCCACGCGGCCATGGCGGGAAGGACCAAGGTGCTCATTACGCTGGTGAACAACAATTTCGTCCACCTGCCCATTCGCTTCGCCGTTTCGAAGCGCAACCGCGTTGACCCCGAAAGTTCCCTGTGGCGAGATGTAATCGAGGCGACCGGCCAGCCGATGCTCATCGGGAAATGAAGACTTGCTGAATTATACCTTTCCAAACGCGAAAAACCTCGACGCCGATATTTGCCAGGCGTTGCGTTCCTTCTTTTCGGCCACGCCTTTTTGGGCCACGATCTGGACGAAGGGCGCTTCGGGCATTATCAAATCGCGGTGTTTCAAATGGTGCTGTTCTATGGGGCCGGCCTGTAATTTTGCCTCACTTAAAAGATAGGGTTTATTGTCGCGTAAAATCAGGAAATCGGTTTCCTTCGCGTCACGCGTGCGGATATAGCGCAATTCAAAGTCGCCGATACCCCAGTCGGTCCAAAGATCCGTAAGGATTTTCCACTGCATTGCAACGAAATTTTCAAACCGGCTTCCATCGGTTGAAGGTCTGGTCCAATCATAAAAATATGCCTTTGTTTCCTTGGTTATACCGCGTGATATTTTTTTTGAATACGGCCTGATCCGGAACACAAGATACCCGAGTTCCATAAGCTGAAGATAGTGCGAAACAGTCTGAAAACTGCATGCAAGATCTCCGGTCAGATTATTTATCGACAGGGGCGACCCGATCCGCTCGGGCAGCAGTTGCATCATTACGGCGATCTTTTCGATATCATGTATCTGGCTGATGTCCCGGAAATCTTCCCTGATGATACGGTCGACATAGTCATGACGCCATTTATTGAAAAACCGCGCACTTTGCGATAGGAATGGTTCCGGATACCCGCTGAAAGTAAAAAGCGATTCGAACGCTTTCTCATGATAATCATATGAGTCGAGCGACCTATGGACCATGTCCAAGGCCGCATTGGGCGGTTCAATCGGTTTTGACAAGCCGATGCTTTCGCGAAGGTGCAGCGGATTGAGTCTGAACTGGAAATACCGGCCGGCGAGACTGTCGCCGCTTTTTTTGAACAAATCAAGCTTTGCCGAACCGGTGACGATGAAAATATTTTCATTTCCATAGGAATCGAAAAAATCTTTTAAAATATTTTTCCAGCCGCGGTATTTGTGTATTTCATCCATACACAAAACCCGCTTTTCACCTTTTATTTCAGTATTAAAAATGTCCGACGAAAAAAAATGGTTGTCTTTGATATAGGCATCCCGGATGCTCCGTTCATCCCAGTTATAATACAACCGTTCGCAACCGCTGCTTTTTAAAAATGCCTTCGCCAGAGTGGTCTTCCCTGTTTGACGCGGCCCGGCGATAAACCGCATCTGGCGCCCGAATTCCTTGGAAAACGCTATAGAGCTTAACGACCGTTCTATCATGGTATTAATATACAATCCCGGGCTTATAATAACAATGGCAAAATTTAACACCACTTAAAAGTTGCCATGGCAAAATTAAAGTACTGTTAAATTTTGCCGGATCAGATTTATTAAAGGAAAAGCTATTTATTTTAAAATATCACTGCGGCTGAATGCGTAATTATCCTGCATTTTTGTTCATCCGCCATCCTTGAATTATATTAAAAAATAAAAATATTGTCGAAAATACCGTACATAATATTTTATCCAACCAAAAGGAGTCTTGATCAATGCCGTCAAAAATAAATATTTGGGAACCTGCGCCGTATATCGTTAAGGACATTGAACTTGCCGACTGGGGCCGCAAGGAAATGGACATTGCCGAAAAAGAAATGCCGGGCCTCATGTCGATCAGGGAAAAATATGCCCCCCAGAAACCGCTCGCGGGCGTACGGATTTCCGGATCTTTACACATGACCATCCAGACCGCGGTGCTCATCGAAACGCTGATCAAACTCGGGGCGCAGGTTCGCTGGGCTTCGTGCAATATCTTTTCGACGCAAGACCACGCCGCGGCGGCCATCGCGAAAGCGGGGATACCGGTGTTCGCCTGGAAAGGCGAATCCCTTGAAGATTATTGGGCATGCACCATGCACGCATTGACATTTCCGGGCGGGATGGGCCCGCAGCTTATCGTGGACGACGGCGGCGACGCGACGCTTTTAATCCATAAAGGGTTTGAGTTTGAAAACGGCGACACATGGGTTGATTCTCCATCGGGAAGCCATGAAGAAGAAGTCATTAAAAACCTGCTTAAAGAAGTCAACAAAAAACAGCCGAAGCGCTGGCATGATACGGTCGCGCAGTGGAAGGGCGTTTCCGAAGAAACGACCACGGGCGTTCACAGGCTTTACCAGATGGAAAGCGCCAAGAAACTCCTGGTTCCCGCGATCAATGTCAACGATTCGGTCACCAAATCCAAGTTCGACAATATTTACGGTTGCCGTCATTCGCTGGTCGACGGCATCATGAGGGCCATGGACGTCATGATTTCGGGTAAAATCGCGCTCATATGCGGTTTCGGCGATGTAGGTAAGGGTTCGGCCGAATCCCTTGCCGGGCAAAAGGCTCAGGTGTGGGTGACGGAAATCGACCCCATTTGCGCCTTGCAGGCGTCAATGGCGGGATACCGCGTTACGACCGTGGAAGACGCGCTCCCCTTCGCCGACATCTACGTGACCGCCACGGGCAACTGCGACATCATTACCATCGACCACATGGCAAAGATGAAAGACCAGGCCATCGTCTGCAATATCGGCCATTTCGACAATGAGATACACGTAGACAAACTGGAAAAATATCCCGGTATCAAACGGGTGAACATCAAGCCCCAGGTGGACAAATACATTTTCCCCGACGGCCATTGCATTTACCTGCTGGCCGAAGGCCGTCTGGTCAACCTCGGCTGCGCGACCGGGCACCCTTCGTTCGTGATGTCGAACTCGTTTACAAACCAGACGCTCGCGCAAATCGATCTGTGGAAAAATAAAGACATTTACAAGATCGGCGTATATCGTTTGCCCAAGCGCCTCGACGAGGAAGTGGCCCGGCTTCATCTGGAGAAAATCGGCGTCAAGCTGACGAAGCTGTCTAAGAAGCAGGCTGATTACATCAGCGTGCCCGTTGAAGGCCCGTATAAGGCGGAGCATTACAGGTACTAGGCGCTCTTAGTTCGAAGGATCTACGCGGAGCGTGGAGCCTTTGGACTTAGAGCACCTTACCTGCGTGCCGAAGCGGCATCGCAGGCTATTCCTTAAGTTTTTCCGGAGACGGCTGCCATGGCCCATTGCATCATCCCCGAAGCGGAAAAAATCCTGGACAAGAAATTCAAGGTCCTTGACAAGGGCTTCGTACGATTAGTTGACTATCTGGGAAGCGATGCGCGTATCGTTGAGGCCGCCCGCGTTTCGTACGGCAAAGGGACGAAAACTGTGTCGGATGACGCACGGCTCATCAACCGCCTCATGAGGGACGACCATACATCGCCCTTCGAACAGGTGATTTTCACGTTTCATGTCAAGCTTCCCATTTTCGTGGCGCGGCAGTGGATCAGGCACCGCACGGCCCACGTCAATGAGATTTCCGGCCGCTATAGCGTCATGGGTTCCGAGTTTTACGTTCCCAGGAAATCCGATATCGCCTTTCAGAACCCCGACAACAAGCAGGGGCGGTCAAAGGAATCCGTGGAGCCGTGGCTGCAAAACGATGTTCAAGAATCTTTACGGACCGGACAGGAAGAATCATACAAGCGCTATGAAGGGCTTTTAGACCGAAACATCGCCCGCGAGCTGTCGCGCATTGCCTTGCCCCTGTCGCTCTATACGGAATGGTACTGGCAAATCGATCTGCACAACCTGTTCCGGTTTTTAAGGCTGCGGCTCGATCCCCACGCCCAGCTTGAAATAAGGGCATACGCCAAAGTCATGATGGACCTGTGTAAAAAAGTCTGCCCCATTGCCTTCGCCGCGTTCGAGGAACATGTTCTGTACGCACAGCGCTTTTCAAAAAGCGAACTGGCGACGCTTAAAAACCTTCTTAATGGAAAAACCGCGGGGCTGGAAGGAAAAGCGCTCGACCGGTTTGAAGCTAAATTGGGGATTGCTGGGGAAAAAACGGGGCGGAAAGAATTACGTAAAAAACTTGCGGCGGAATCTTTGCTTTTACGCAAAGAAAATTAGATTGATTCGCGTTTTTTTGCATAAGAAACCAGTTAACGCCCACTCGCTCTTTGTCAACTTGCCAAAATATTCCTTCTTAAACAAATAGGTGAAACTTTCAATACTTTTTCCCGACGATAGTTGCACGGATACTTTTGTTCTCGCATATTCTTCACCCTCGTATGCGTCAAGCTTCCTGAAATCCTCTTCGGAAATGTCATAATAAAGCATTCCCTCAACTTTCGAACCATCGCGTTCAACCAGTCCCGGATAATTTTTCCTTTTAACTTTTTTCCGCGCATAGCCGTTAAGAATTGCCGAATCGGAAGCATAATCCCCGCTTACGATGCTTTTCCAGATCCCCTTGGATAATAGTGTTCCGTAAACAAAAAGCTTGTACATAGGTTGATTCAGGTATTGAATTGTTCAGTTCGACTTCGCTCACCGAATATTTAACGATACTGTGCCCCGAGCGAAGCGACGCGCTGATTCAGACCGAAATGTCAAGGTCGGGCATTATCGATTCTTCAATGAACAGGGTTGAGTTTTTTCTTTGGGAAAAAACTCTTGCGATAGGCAGCTCAAGGTCCTTTTGAAAAATCTTTTTTGCAATCGCGGCCTTTTCATTTCCTGACAGTATTGCAATCACTTTTTTCGCGGAAATGATCGGTCCCAAACCAAGCGTAATTCTTGAAAAGGGCGGTTTGGGACTGGTTGTTTCCAATACAACCGAGGTGGTATCATCAAGATCCGGTTGTCCCGGAAAAAGGCTGGCAGTATGGCCATCATCTCCAATACCAAGAAAAATGACATCGAAAACAGGTAAATTACAATTAAATTTAGATTTTAGTATTGAATAATACTGTACTGCCGATTGTGCAAAGTTATTCTTATCACGTTCCTTATTAATAGGTATAAGAAAATTTCTATATGTAATGCCCCAGTTGCTCTGCTGATCGTCGAAAGGTACAACTCTTTCATCGACCGGAAAAAAAGATGCTTGAGAACAGTCCGGCTTAAGCGCCGCCCAAAAAGGAAAAAGCCGGGAATACGTGCTGCCGCCTGAAATCGCGACAAAGCCTTTTTGAATAAAGTCCACAGTTGCTTCCGCAAGCGAAGAATAATCCTTAACCGTGATTATTTCAGCAGATGCGTTTGCATTGAATTGTAATTTATACATAGGTATACTGAATATATTTTATTAATGGATTTTCGGTGAAGAATTTTTAAACGATCATATTTTTTTTGACGTCAGGCTTTGCAAAAATGGCACAAAACCCTCCCCCGGCCTTCGGCCACCCCCTCAACGAGGGGGATAATTTAAACAGGCGTCGGCTCGACGCGGGGTCTTGCTTGTGCAATGAAATTCCGGCAATTATCCCCCTCCGCAAAGGAGTGCCTGAAGACTCATTTGTCCCCCTCTCCGAGGGGGTGGCCGAAGGCCGGGGGAGGCTCTCGCCCGAAGCTTGGGTAGGGACGTTTCAAATTGTCTGGAATCTCGCGTGCTTTACAATTAGCGCATCTCGCAATCCATCTCTGCATACATTTTAACGAGAGAACTCCCTTGAAAAAACCGGAATACCCTTCCGAGGAATATAAGCTCCTTAAAACTCTTGATCCGTTTTTGAATTATAAAAAATCAGCCACCTATCCGATCGGCATCGGCGACGATGCGGCCGTTCGAAGAAACAAGGCCGACGAGCGGCTCATTTTTACCGCGGATTCGCTCGTTGAAAATGTCCATTTTTCCCTGGTGTACATGACCTTCCGCCAAATCGGCTACAAGGCCATGGCCGTCAACCTCAGCGATTGCGCGGCCATGGCCGCCCTGCCCGATGCGGCCCTTGTTCAGATTATTTTTCCTCAAGGTTTAGATAAAAAGGCCTTGACAAATAATTTAAAAAATCTGTACCGGGGATTTCATGATGCGTGCGGAAAATGGAATTTTCCCATCGTCGGCGGGAACCTGTCTCAGGGACCATGCTGGATCATCGACATAACATTGATCGGTAGGACCGGCGCGCACGACAGGATTATTCTAAGGACGGGGATAAAAAACAGGGACAATCTGTGGGCCACCGGCCATCCGGGATCCAGCGCGGCGGGCATGGCGGCTTTAAGAAAATGGGGAAGCGCCGAAAGCGTGCCTAAAAAATACAAAAGCCTCGTGGATTGCCACATCCGGCCAACACCGCGTATTGAAATCGCAAGGGCGCTTGGCCGAAATCCCCGTGTTCACGCTCTTATAGATATTTCCGACGGAATTTCGAAAGAAAGCCATACCCTGGCTTTTGAGAACACAATCGGCATCATCCTGGACCCCGCTCTCGCCGCGGTTCCCGCCGCGATGAAAGATCTGGCCGGCGAGTTGAACATTGATTGGAGGCAGTGGTTTCTCCATGGAGGCGAAGACTATGAACTCCTCTTTGCGGCCTCCGCGCAATTTGTTTTGCCTGTTTGCAAAGTACCGATCACTCGGATTGGTGTATGCTCAAGCACGGTAAAAAGTGTATATTTTATGCGGGACAATGGTATAATTAAACGCGTCACTCAAAACGGCTGGGACCATTTAAGAAATCCCGCGATATAACCTTGTGGGAAGATAGAGTAACTAATATTTATTCGGGTTATGGACAGTTATGCCTATGATGCAACGCCGCAGAAAAAAATTGGGCGAGATCCTCATTGCTCAGGGACTTATTACCAACGAACAATTGGTGGAGGCCTTGCAGGTACATAAGCGCACCGGCGTGAGCCTGGGGACCGTTCTGGTCAAGCTGGGCTATATCACCGAAGACGACCTGACCAGCGTGCTGGGCACGCAGATCCAGCTCGACCAGAAAAAGCGCATCGGCGAAGTGCTCATCGACCAGGGGCTTATAACCCAGGAACAGCTCATGGCCGGGCTTGAAGAGCAGAAAAAGTCCAAATTGCAACTGGGAAAATGCCTGATACAGTTGGGTTTTCTTACCGAAAATAAATTGGTCGACGTGCTGAGCGCGCAACTTGACATACAACACGTGCTGCTCGACAATTTCAATTTTAACAGGGCGTTGATCCGGCTTATTCCCGAAGACATGGCAAAAAGGTACAAGGTGATCCCGCTTTTTGAAAAAGACGGCGTCCTTACCGTCGCCATCGCCGATCCCACGAACCTGCGCACCATCGACCACCTCAAATTCAAGACCGGCAGGGAAATCGAACCTGTCATCGCCACCGAAAAAAGCATCACCACGGCCATCGAGCGCAATTACGCGACCGACATCGAGCAGATGAACGAACTGCTCGGGGCCGTCCAGATCGAGGAGCTCGACGTTGTCAAGCATGATGAAGAAGAGGAGGAGTCCGGCAAACTGTCCGATGAGGAAGGCGCCCAGATAATTAAGCTCGTCAACCTCATCATTACCCAGGCTGTCAATGAACGCGCCTCCGACATCCACATAGAACCCATGGAACGCCTGGTGCGCCTGCGTTACCGCGTCGACGGCGAGTTGGAGGAAAAAAACCCGATCCCGCTCCAGCTTCGCGCCCAGATTACTTCCCGACTCAAGATCATGGCGGGCATGGACATCGCGGAAAAACGCAAGCCGCAGGACGGCCACATCCAGATCCGGCACCAGGGCCGCGAAATTGATTTGCGCGTGTCAACGTTCCCGGTGATGACGCGCACGCGCGGCGTCAATGAAAAGATCGTGATGCGCATCATCGACAAAGAGGCCGTCCAGCTCACCCTCGACCAGCTCGGCTTTCTTCCGGGCATGCTCGCCAACTTTGATGAACTCATTAAAACGTCGGACGGCATTCTCCTGGTAACGGGCCCCACGGGAAGCGGCAAGAGCAGCACCCTCTACGCGGCGCTGCAGAGGGTCAATGTCCATTATTCGGGCACCATGAATATCGTCACCATGGAAGACCCCGTCGAATATACGCTGGACGGGATCAACCAGGGCCAGATCAACGTAAAGGCCGGATTCACCTTTGCCGACGGCATGCGGTCGATTCTCCGGCAGGACCCCGATATCGTCATGATCGGTGAAATGCGCGATAAGGAGACCTGTGAAATGGCCATCCAGGCGGCGCTTACCGGACATCTGGTTTTTTCCACATTGCATACGAATGATTCTTCAAGCGCTTTTACCCGGCTGCTTGAAATGGGCATCGAGCCGTTCCTTATCAGCTCGACGATCAGGGGCATTCTGGCGCAGCGCCTTGGCCGCAAAATCTGCCAACGGTGCAAAGAGGCCTATGCGCCCGACCAGGAAACGCTCCAGCACCTTGGGCTCAAACCGGGCGTAAAACTTTACAAAGGGAAAGGCTGCCATGCATGTAACAATACCGGGTATAAGGGCCGGTGCGGTATTTTCGAACTTCTGGTCCCCGATTTCGAGGTCAAAAAGATGGTGCTTGGTCATGCGTCCGCCGACGAAATAAAAGCGTACCTCGTCAAAAAAGGGGGCTTTGACACATTGCGAAGGGACGGATTGCGCAAAGCGGTCGAAGGAATCACGACAATCGAACAGGTGATAGGAGTTTCACAGAATGATTAGTTCTCCCACCGCCGTGCCGGCGACTTCGCGGGTCGTCCTCAACAAAGTGCAACAGGAAGCGGTCGTTCATCCGGAAGGTCCCCAGCTCGTTTTTGCCGGCGCGGGCACTGGGAAGACCCGGGTCCTTACCGCAAAAATAGCGTATCTTATCCAGAATAAAGGCCTCGCGCCCAACCATATTTTCGCCGCCACATTCACTAACAAGGCCGCCGCTGAAATGAAGCGCCGGGTCGAGGACATCACATCCATCCCCTGCGGCGGCCTGTGGATAGGCACGTTCCACTCGCTCTGCGCTCGTATCCTGCGCAGGGAGGCCGTAAAAATCGGGTACATGCAATCTTTTTCGATTTTCGACGGCGACGACCAATTGGCGCTCATTAAAAAAACGGCAAAGGACCTTGCAATCGACGAACGCACCATGCCGCCGCGGGGGCTTTTACAGGCGATCTCGAAATACAAGAACGCGTGCATTCCCCCCGCCGAGGTTGAGGGAAAACAGGGAAATTTTTTTGAGCAGGAACTCTTTCGCGCCTACAAGGAATATCAAAAAAACCTCCTGCAGCAGCAGGCCATGGACTTCGACGACCTCATTGCCAATTGCGTCTACCTTTTTCAGGCCCATAGGGACACTTTGCACTATTATCAGGGGCTGTTCAAACATGTTCTGGTTGACGAATATCAGGACACCAACCGTTCGCAATTTTATCTGGTAAAGCTTCTGGCCCAGGCCCACGGTAACATTTTCGTGGTCGGTGACGACGACCAGAGCATTTACGGATGGCGCGGCGCCGAGCTCGACAATATTCTTTCGTTTGAAAAGGTGTTTCCTGGAACGGCGATATTCAAGCTCGAGCAGAATTACCGCTCGACACAGGCAATACTGGGCTTTGCCAACGCGGCCATCGCGCCCAACAGCGTCCGCGCCGACAAGCGACTGTGGACGGCCCGACAGGGGGGCGGCGCGGTGACGGTCACCCGGTACCGCGACGACCGGCAGGAGGCCGAAACGATCGGCGACAAAATAAAACGGTTTTTGAGCGCCGGCGCCAGGGGCGGCGATATGGCGGTCCTGTTCAGGACGAACGCCCAGTCGCGCCTGTTCGAAGATTCGCTTCGAAAGCGGCGCATTCCCTACGTGCTCGTTGGCGGGATGAGTTTCTACGAACGTAAGGAGATCAAGGACTGCTGCGCATATTTGCGCCTGCTTGTCAATCCGATGGACGACGTCAGTTGCGGCAGGATCCTGAATGTCCCGCCGCGGGGGATCGGCGACAAAGCCAGGGAAATATTGACGGACCTTGCCCGTCAGACCAAACGGTCCCTGCTTCAGGTGGTTCTTGACGACCAAATGGATTACGGGGGCATCCGCGCGGTAAAAGGTTTAGAAGAACTCAGGACCGTGTTTTTGCTTTTAAGCGATTTGAACGACCAGCATGAAACGCCGCAGGAGATCCTTCAGCAAATGCTCACGCTCACCGGGTACATGAACATGCTTGAAGATGAAGACTCAGAGGAGGCGCAGGCGAGGCTCGAAAACATAAGCGAACTCATGAATGCGCTGGCCGCCTGGTCGATGGACAACCCCGGCAAGGGCTTTTCCGAATTCCTGGAGGAAATATCGCTGGCCACCGATGTTGATAAATGGAAAAAATCGGACGACACGGTGAACCTCATGACGCTGCATTGCGCAAAGGGGCTGGAATTCAAGACTGTTTTCATTGCCGGTTGTGAAGACGGCATCCTCCCGTCAAGGCAGAATTTCGACGACGACGAAAAAATCGCCGAGGAACGGCGGCTTTTCTACGTGGGCTGCACGAGGGCCATGGACACGCTGGAGGTCTCGTTCGCCGACCAGCGGTGGCGTTTTGGAAGCGTCATTCCCATGGCCGCGTCGCGTTTTATCGAGGCCATCGGCCCTGAATTCTATCACCATGTCGATATGAGCGCGTATGTCGAAATGTACCATCCCGCGAAACCTGCCGCGCCTAAAACCGTCCGTGCCGCTTACGCGGACGCACACGATGATTTTTCCCAGGAAACGGTCCAATACCGGGTGGGGCAGCATGTGCTGCACAAACTCTATGGTCAGGGAGAGATATTGAGCATCAGCGGTTTCGGCATCGACATGCGCATGACCGTCCTCTTCAGCGACGGGTCCAGGCGCCGCATGATGGCGAAATTTGCTGATTTTGAACACGTTTGAAAGGACAAAATATGATTGACCGCGAACATGTAAAACATATTGCCTCCCTCGCGCGGCTGGCCCTGTCCGAGCATGAGATCGAGATGTTTACCGGGCAACTCGGCTCCATCCTTGAGTATGCGGACCAGCTTGGCAAAGTGGACACGGAAAACGTGGAGCCCGCCTCGTTTGTTTCACCCCGTCGCGATCCGCTCAGGGACGACGTCGAACGGCCGTCGCTGTCCCGCGAGAAACTTCTGCAAAATGGTCCGTGTGTAAAGAAAGGCCATTTCGCGGTTCCCAAGGTGATTAATCAATAAACGGTGGCCCATGCAGAATAATTCCATTCTCTGTGTCATTCCCGCCCGCTACGGTTCCACGCGTCTTCCGGGAAAGCCGCTCATAACGGTAAAGGGCCTGCCTCTGGTCATGTGGGCCTACAACAGGGCGCTTACGTCCGGGGTATTCGGCAAAGTATGCGTAGCCACCGATGACCGGCGGGTATTCGAAGCCGTGGAACGACACGGCGGGGTCGCGGTAATGACCGCGGCGGACCATCCGTCGGGGACCGACCGGGTATGCGAAGCCGCCCGCGCCTGGCCGCAGTTTGACTACATTGTCAATCTTCAGGGCGACGAACCGCTTGTTCCGGCGGATCTGCTCAAGTGCCTTGAGCGCAGCATCGGAAGGATCGATGATAATTCCTTGCTTACCTGTGTTTCTTATGCTACAATTGAAGAGAGAATTAATCCGAATATCGTGAAAGTAGTGCTCAACCGCAGGGAAGAAGCGCTTTATTTTTCACGCTCGCCGATCCCCTTCGATCGTGATGGCGAGGCAGGAAAAGTGCTTAAGCACTGCGGTATTTATGCCTTTACAAAGCGAGGTCTGGAACATTTCTGCGGCCTTCCCCGCGGAGAACTTGAACACAGGGAAAAACTCGAACAGCTCCGCGCGCTTGAACATGGAATGAAAATAATGTGCTTTTTTTTCAAGTATGACGGCGCGGGTATCGATACACCTGAGGATGTCCAAAAATTCAAACGCCTGGTAGAAGGGTGAGTAGTGGTGATGACAATCTCTGCCGAAGACACCCATGTCATGAAACCTGAAGACATCCATCTGCTCGTTGTCGATGATGAAAAATCCATCTGCGAAATCCTGGGCCAGTATCTGAGGATGAAAGGCTATTCGGTCGTCGTTGCGAGAAGCGCCGAAGATGCCATCAACATCATTAAAAAGGACAAAATCGACCTTGTCCTGTCGGACATAAAAATGCCGGGAATGTCGGGCGTCGAACTTCTTCAGTGGATACGCGATTACAACAGGGTGCTTCCGGTACTTTTGACCACGGGTTTTCCCACGCTTGACAGCGCAATTGAAGCGCTGAAGCTCGGCGCATTCGATTACCTTACCAAGCCGTTCCATCTTGAAGAGATCGGCGAGAAAATAAAAAGGGCGTTGCTCAATAAACAGATGGAGGAGGAGAACCGTTTATTCTCAAAGCTTGTTTCTTTGCATGAGGTGACGAAAATCCTTGCATCAACCCATGAGATCTCCGATTTGAACCGCAAGGTGCTCGACTATACCGTAAAAATATCAAAGGCCGGGGCCGGCGCGCTCATGCTCATGGACGAGGCGGATAAACTCTGTATTGTTGTTTCGTCAACCGATCCTTTCGGCCGCGGGTTCTTCGAAGAAGGCATATTCCCCATTGCGTCGAAATGGGCCGTGGAAAGCGGGGAACCGCTGGTCATCGAGACCAATGTGCACCATAAGCTTGCGGAAAAATTTCCTCCGCTACCTCCGTCCATTCAGTCATATATTGCGTTCCCCCTTAAAACGCCCCAGAAAACCATCGGCGTATTGAACCTCGTCCGTCCGAAGGACACTATAGCTTTTTCGCATGTTGACCTGGAAATCATCAATGTTCTTGCTTCCCAGTCAAGCATATCCATCGACAATGTAAGGCTTTACCAGAACATTCGTGATAACTATCTGAAAACGATCCGCGCTTTTGCGCTCGCGGTCGAGGCCAAAGACCGTTATACCCACGGACATTCGGAAAACGTCATGAAGTATACGGTGGTATTGGCAAAACAGCTTGGACTGCCGGACATGGAAATAGAAAGCGTGAAATATGCCGGGCTCCTGCATGATATCGGAAAAATCGGCATCAGCGAATTCATCCTCAATAAACCTTCCAGATTGACACCATACGAATTCGATGAGATCCGGAAGCATCCGGCGGTTGGGGCGAAAATCATTGCCGATGTGCCTTTTTTGCGTCCTTTAGTCCCTTTTGTCCTTCACCACCATGAATATTATGACGGCCATGGTTATCCCGACGGCATAGCCGGAGAGGACATCCCCTTCGGGGCAAGGATCCTCAGTGTCGCCGATGTGTTTGAGGCCATGACGTCCAACCGGCCGTACCGCAAGGCGCTCTCCCCCGAGATGGCCGTCCAGACGCTTATGGCGGGACGAGGAAAGCAGTTCGATCCGCGCATGGTTGATGCGTTCATGGAGGTATTAAAATTGGGGAATACTTAAAGGTAAAATACGGGACATGTGCGGATCGAGTTAATCAAAAATTGATAATCATGTTTGCTTCTTGAACAGGAATGACGCATTTTATTGTGTTCAATAAAATGGTCGCGGTGTTGTCTTAGCTGTTGTCCTTACACGTGATATGACATAAAAAAGGTCCACCTCTTCTTTAAATCTTTCTATGGTTTCACAAAAAGACGGCATAAGCGGAATAGAGATCGGAAACGGCCTGATCACCATTGCACAGTATTTTCCACAGGAAAATTCGGTCGGCAGCATCATTATAAAACCCATGAGTGACGCGGCCGGACAGGACTTTGACCTCGCCCTGAAAACCGAACTTAAAAACCTTATAACGGAAATAGATTATAAGAACCGGAACGTTGCGCTGTCCCTGCCTTCAGAATATGCGATCGTTAAAAAGCTCTCCCTTGACAGGGATGAAAAAGACGTCGGCGAAGCCATCGGCTGGGAACTCAGCCAGCATATCATCGGGGCGATCGAAGAATATTCGTTTGATTACGAAGGATTGGGCCAGTCCGCCGACGGCGCCGTCAAACAATATCTTGCCGTTGCTTACCGAAGTTCGTCGATACAGAAACTTGTGGCGCTTTTGAAGGCCAATAAGCTCAATCCTCTCGTCGTCGATCTTGACATGTTCGGGCTTATCAATGTTTTTGAGGCCAATTACCAGGAACAGGTACATGTTCCGGCGGCACTCGTGTTGGGCAACGAAGGAAAATCGATCGTCATTCTGACGCGCGGCGCAACACTGCTAGATTTCGATGTTTATTTGCATGATCCCGGGACGCCTTCGGCCGATGAATATGGGACGAAAGTCGCCGCAAGCATTGAGCGCCTTTGTGTTTTGAACGGTGGGTCCCCGCGGGAAAAGCCCGAAATATATTGTGCCGGGTCACTCTTCTCGCAGGCCGAATATATCGATTCCATTGCCCTGAAATATGGAAACGCGCAGATCCTCGACCCGTTCAAAAAGATCGCCTGCCGCGCGGGAAAGGGAGAGGAAGATTTGCGGAAATTTTCCCACCAGCTCGGCGTTGCCGTGGGAATGGCTTTACAAGGCGGAGCGGAAATGTAATCTATGGTCCGGATAAACCTTTTAAAAAATACCGGCGTGCAAAGCAAACCCCGCGGCCGTTTCCCACGCGCTTTAATTGTCGCCGGAGGCGCCCTGGTATGCGCGGGGATCCTTGTTTTTGCCGCAATGCGGGGACACGCCTGGTATGGCGCGCATCATCAAACGGCCAGGCCGTCGCAGGAACTGCAAGTTGTCAAGCCGGACCTTGCGCCATCGACCTACTCAAATTCAAACATGGTGGAGGAGGTCGTCAAAGAGGTCAATGATTCCAGGCTCAAGCTCCGTGAGAGCGGGGTGCTCAGTTTACCGTATGAACAGTTGTCGTTTGCCGAAAAGATAAATTATGAATTCCTGTTCGCCAAAAACGTGTGTGAGATGCTCGCCCGCACGATCCCCGGCGGCATCGGTCTTAAATCACTGGACATTGACAATTTTCAGACCGTTTATGCGGCAGGCATAGGACCTTCGAAGGACTTGATCCATGAAATGCTTATGTCGCTGAAAAATGAGAGGTTGACTGTTTTGCCTCCTCCCTATTCTTTCATCAAACCAAACGGAAGGGATGGCTTTCGTTTCGCCTTCTCCTGTAAGACCGAATTCGGGCTCAATTTGACCGACCCTTTCGTCGACCTTTCGCTTGCTCCTGTCATATCGCGCGAACGCTTGCCCGATGTGGTCGCTTCATTTTCGAGGATCGCACGGCAGAACCGTTGCGGTGTCACGAAAGGTTTAATCCTGACCTCGACCGACAAAGTCGGCAACTATTACCGCTCCGTCTACCAGTGGACCGGCAGTTGCGCTTATAGAGATTTTGTAAAGCTTGTCGCGGGCTTGTATAGTGAAAAAATCCCCTGCGCGTTCAAACACTGTTCGCTTGTCGCCCAGACCGCCGCGAAGGTCATGATTGACGCGCAGATAGTCATCACCAGTAAAGAATGAAATTACGTATTATCTCCGGCGACCTTAAAGGCCGCTTCATCACGCTTCCCGACAAAAAAGTCCGGTTTCGTCCCACGCAGGATCGCGTCCGTCAATCGCTTGCCGAAACCATCAAGGAAAAAATACCGGGGGCGGTTGTGGCCGACCTCTGCGCTGGAAGCGGGGCCTACGGCTTTGAGTGCCTCAGCCGCGGGGCGCGCGAAGCGCACTTCATCGAACAGGACCGTATCTCCGCGCGAAATATTTCGGACTTTATCCAGCGTTTCGGCCTTGAACAGCGCGCGGGGGTTTTTGTTCAGGACATTCGGCGATTTGTCATGACCTGTACAAATACCTACGACATTGTCTTTTATGATCCGCCTTACGGCGATGAAGCGCTTGCGGGACTTTTGCCGAAGATCTTGGAATTACTTTCATCCGAAGGGACCCTTATCCATGAACGCGCGAACGAAAAAGGGCGCGTTGAAACCGCTCAAACGCTTTTCGATAGCAATCGGTATTCCTGCGAAAACCGGGTCTATGGCGACACCCGCGCAGACTTTTATACACGGCGCAACGCGTAAATTATTTTAGTACGTGACCTCACCTCATCACCCCGGTCCTTCGACTTCGCTCAGGACCACCCCTCTTCCCCTATCCCAGTGGGAGAGGGGAAGAGGGGACGGGGGAGAAAGGGTGAGGTCAACCAACCGGAAAAAATAATTCTTTTAACATGAGGTTCTTTAATGCCCATAGCCCTGTATCCCGGAACATTTGACCCGATAACCTTCGGTCATATCGATATCGCCGTGCGAGCGTCAAAAATATTCTCCAAGGTGGTCGCGGTCGTGGCCGATAATCCGCACAAGCACCCGCTTTTTTCCGTAAAAGAGCGCCTGAGCATGGTAAAGGAAGCGGTCAAGGACGCCCCGAAAATCGAGGCGGTATCGTTCAGCGGGCTCATCGCCAACTGCCTCAAGGAATTCGGCGCGACGACGATCATCCGAGGGCTCAGGGCGCTGTCCGATTTCGATTATGAATTCCAGATGGCATTTACAAATAGGAATATTAACCAGAAGGCGGAGACCGTGTTTCTCATGCCAAGCGCGAAGTACGTTTATCTCAATTCCACCATGGTCAAGGAGATCGCCGAGCTCGGCGGCGACGTCAGCGCCTTCGTGCCCGCGCCGGTGATGGAGCGTTTGTACAAAAAGATGAAACGGTAGGCCGATGAGCTACTTTGCCACACCCGGGCTTACACGGGGCGTCAAATCCATACTTATCGCAACGATTGCTGCGTGGCTACTTCAGCTCGTTCCGTGGATCGGCGACCGGATCACCTTTTTCGGGGCCCTTGTCCCGAACCTGGCCATTGCCCATGGTCAGATCTGGCGGCTGGCGACATACCTGTTTCTCCACGCACAGAGCCCTTTCCACATCCTTTTCAACATGCTTGCCCTGTGGATGTTCGGCGTGGAAATCGAAGAACTATGGGGAACGAAACGGTTCGTCATTTTCTATTTTATTGCCGGCGTAGGCTCAGGCCTTTTCAGCGTTCTCCAATGGAACGCCTTCATCATCGGCGCTTCAGGCGCGGTCCTGGCGCTCCTGACCGTATACGCCTTTTATTTTCCCGGACGAACGATCCTGATGTTTTTTGTTTTCCCCCTTCCCGTTCGCTTCGCGGTGGTCATCATCGGCATCATGTCGCTGATGGGGGCCAGCTCAGGCGCCGGCGGCATCGCCTACCTGACGCATCTGGGCGGGATCGCGGTAGCGCTTCTTTACATTAAATATTATGATTCCGTGATACATTGGATGGAAAAAAGTTCCCTGCCTAAAGAAAAAAAGCCCACGATCCTGCAGTTTCGGGCCAGGAATGAAAAAAAAGAAAAGCCGCGCTATTTTGAGGACGTTATCGACCCGATCCTTAAAAAGATCTCCGAAAAGGGTATGGATTCCTTGACGCCGGAGGAACGGAAGAAGCTTGATGAGGTTTCGAAAAAGCCATAAATATTCAAACAATATCCCATGGCTTCTTCGAAAGATTATTTATTTCCCGAGAGCCATGAATAACCGCCAGTATTTGAATGACTTCTTTTTGAATTCTGTAAATTATCCTATAATTTTGAAAAATTAATTCCCGAATATTGGGATCATTTGTTTCATTAACCGTACGACCTATTTCAGGAAAAACATTCAATTTTTCGACCGCGATAAATATTTTTTCAATAAAACTGTCTGCATAAATTTGAGAATCACGCGCAATGTAATCCCGAATAGATCCTAAATCATTAATTGCGGATAAGGTCCAGTGAAGTTTCATTTTTTAAGCAATCGTTTTTTAGCTTCTTCATTGGAAATTACCTTACCTTCATCCGCATCTTTTATTCCCTGTTCAATTTTTTTGCTGACATATATTTCATACATTAAATCATCCCAGGAAGCCTCGTCAGGCAATTTGTCGAGAATTTTTTTTGCTTCTTCACGAACGATATTCACCGTTTTTCCTCCCCTGTTATGGAATTGAAAGAAACCATACTTCGAAATATACAACAGTTGGGGTCTATTATAAAGTATAAAATGATGAATAATCTCCAATTAGAAGCGTTCGCTGGCAGAAAACAGTATTTTTCAACGCTTATTGTTTCTGAGCTATTTTTGTGATATATTAATTGCTGTTAGATACTTTGATTTTGAATTTTAGAAATACTATCGGCTATTTAAAAAAGGAGCATCGATTGAGTAAATAATATATGTATTATTGCGTAAAATTGTCAACTTTGGAAATACTTAAACCCTTTTATTTCTCCTTTGAATAATTGCCTTCTACCAATAGTTCCTCAACAATTTTATCCACTAATTTGTTCCAATTACTTATATGTACCGACTGATTTGTACTTGAATAATCTTTCCTGATTTTGCCGTATGATAAGATCGCTTTTAATTTCGTATTCCAATAAACATATTCACCATAAAAATCGAGTGACGTCGTGGAAATTTCCACATCCTCATATCTATTCTCCTTTGTCACCGTATCAATATAAACGTTATAAATCATTAACACTACGTCATTATTACAGGTGACAAAACCACTATCCGGCAGTGGTTTTAAGGTTTTTATAATTTCATCTTTGTATTTTGTTGATTCGTATTCGATAGTAGGCTGCCCACGAAACCGGCACAACTCAACGCTTTTAAAAGATGACTTCTCTTTCAGTCCTTTGGATATTGACTTTTGCAAATAATCAATAATCAATGAATCCTTATTTCCTTTGCCAAAATCTTTTTCAACACTCCCTGGGAAAGCTATTGTAGCACTTATAATTGGAGCAACGGCAACGCTTAATTTATTAAAATTGCTTTTTTCTATTTTATTCACCATGTATGTAGGCGCACAGCCCAAAATTCCAAATAAAATAAGAGCTATTATCACTTGTCGAGTAGACATAGTATAGTTTCCTCCGTTAGGTATTCTTTATATTCCCTGTTTCTCACCTCTTTCGACAGAGATTTGGCACAAGCAAAACATTTAAAAATTGTTCTAACGTTCTTTTGCTGTCTCAAATAGTTCTATTGGCAGGTGTTTTTTATAATTCCTAAAATCTAAATCCGTTGTAAATATTTCCAGGTTTTCTAAAAATGCAACGGAACAAATTTATTATCCATCTTCTGCCTATCGACGAATAGCTTTCACCGCTTTGATAAACCTGCCGACTTGGGCTTGTGTTAGTTTCTTATAAATCGATTTTCAATCCCAACCCATATTCATTTTTTCCGAAGCGTCTTTTTCCTGCGCAAAAGAAACATTTACTCTTAACATAAGGACAACCAAGGTTAAGAATAGTTTATTCATTACAATTCCTCCCCCCACAAACATCCATGTACTAAACTATTTATTGCGTCGCTTTCTTAAACGCGCGGACGCTTCTGGCGATCTTTGCCAGCATCGCTTTTTTATCCGGCAGGTTTTTTTCGATGATATCCACCAGCGCGCTTCCCACGATCGCCCCGTCCGCGCCGGCTTTCTTTACTTTTACGACATGTCCAGGCGTGGATATGCCGAAGCCCACGCACAGCGGCTTGGAAGTTATTGTATGGAGTTTTGAAAGCGTATGCTTTACATTGGAATCCATGTCTGTCTGGACTCCCGTTGTCCCAAGCCTGCTGACAACGTAGACAAAACCGCTTACCGAATCGCAAATATAGCGCATGCGATCGGGCGGCGTCAGTTCGGTCACGATGAAAACCGATTGCAGACCGTATTTATGCATTGCGTCGAGCATTTTATCTGATTCTTCGGGAGGCATGTCAGCGCTGAGAATGCTGTCGATCCCCGCATCAGCAGCGCTCATGCAAAATGTGTCGTAGCCCAAATGAAGCGCTGAATTCGCATACATCAAAACGCCAATGGGGACCTGGCTGTAATCGCGGATACTGCGAACTATTTTGAAAAAGCCCGCATGATTGAGTCCGGCGGCAATCGCCCTCTGGGCCGCCCGCTGGTTTATGGGCCCGTCGGCCACCGGGTCGGAAAACGGATATCCGATTTCAAGGATGTCCGCGCCCGCGTCAATATACGTTTTCAGGATCGCCTCACTCGTGGAAATATCAGGATCGCCCGCTGATGCGAACGCGATAAACGCCATCTCCCTCTTTTTCTTCAGGCAATCAAATACTTGATCGTATCGGCTCATATAGTTCTTCCTAAATAATCGGCAACATGAAAGATGTCCTTGTCTCCCCGGCCGGAAAGATTGACGACCATGATTTTATTCTTCCCCATTCCCGGGGCTTTCTTTATGGCATATGCCACGGCATGGGACGATTCCAGCGCCGGAATGATCCCCTCGTGTTCGCACAGTATGCGAAAGGCGGAAACAGCCTCTTCGTCCGTCGCATAGGTGTAGCGTACGCGTCCGGAGGCATACAACGACGAATGCTCCGGCCCAACTCCACTATAGTCAAGTCCGGCCGATATCGAATGCGTGTTTGCGATCTGTCCGTTTTTGTCCTGGAGTACGTACGACAGCGATCCGTGCAGAATGCCTTTCCGGGAATTCTTAGATGGCGTCAGGCGCGTCGCATGCTTTTTCGTGGCCAAGCCCTTGCCGCCCGCCTCGACGCCGATGAGCCGCACCGACGTTTCGTTCAGGAACTCGGAAAAAATGCCTATGGCGTTCGACCCGCCACCCACGCATGCTGCGATTTCATCCGGAAGCCGTCCGGCCTGGGCGAGGATTTGCTTCCTCGTTTCTTTACCGATAATAGCTTGAAATTCCTTTACAATTGTTGGAAACGGGTGCGGTCCGAGCGCGGACCCGAACACATAATGGGTGGATCTGCACGACTGCGTCCAGTCGCGCATGGCCTCGTTGACCGCGTCCTTCAGTGTCTTTCCTCCACTTTCCACGGGTATCACCCGCGCGCCGAGCAGATTCATCCTGAACACGTTCGGCTTCTGCCTGGCTATGTCAACGGTCCCCATGTAAATGTCGCACTTAAGCCCCAAAAGCGCCGCGGCCGTTGCCGTTGCCACACCGTGCTGACCGGCGCCGGTCTCGGCGATGACGCGTTTTTTGCCCATATACCCGGCCAAAAGCGTCTGCCCCAAAGAATTGGTGATTTTATGCGCCCCCGTATGCAGCAAGTCTTCCCGTTTCAAGTAAATCCGCGCGCCGCCAAGCTTTTTTGTCAAGCCCCGGGCGAAATACAGCGGCGTAGGCCTTCCGCAATACGTATGTAAAAGGCCATCATATTCCGCCCGGAATTTTTTGTCCTTTTTTAAAGCGGCATACGCCTTCTCCACTTCGTCAAGGACCGGCATGAGTGTTTCCGGGGCGAACCTGCCGCCGAATTCGCCGAAATATCCTTTGTGTTTTTCAATCTTCATGCGATTCCTAATTCCCTGTTATCTGACGACTTTAATCAACCTGTCCATCCGTAAAAAACCGATCCCCTTTTCCGGCTGCCGCGTCGACCACAGCACGCAAATGACCCGGCCTTTTATCGACGCGGCCCTCACCGGGCCAAAATAGCGTGAATCAAAGCCTTTGCACCAATCGTCGGCCAATAAAAAAACAAAGTTCTCCTTCAGGCCATACCGGAAGACCCTTACCCCGTTTTTAGAAAGGCTGAAGGTAAGCGCAACATCTTTTCCATTGAGAGAATACAAAAAATATTCTTTAAGCCTGCCCCAGAAAAACCAGTCGTATTCAAATTTCTTCGGGACCCCGTCCAGCGTTCCATTATAAAGGGCAAAGCTGGTGATTTTGAAATCGTTAGAGGGTTTTCCATCGATGAACAGGTCCGCCCGTATTTGACAAGCAGCGCGAGGGTTCTCTTGTTGTATCATGGCGCAGGCGTAAAAAAAGTCCCGCAGTGATAGGGAATCGAGGCAGATCGTATCGCCGCGCCTGGGCAATCGATACGGCCCCATCGAATCCCGCGGCGCGAACTCAATGGGCAACGCGTCATCGACGGCAAGTTGTTTTCCCAAGGTCACTTCACGGTCATTTAAAACAAAAAACCTGCCTCGTCTTATAACCATGCTGTCGCCGGCCAGGCCGGCAACGCGCAAACACTCCAGTTTTTTTGGAAACAAAGGGTGTTTGAAAATCACCGGGGCCATTCGCGCGGGCGTTATCAGGTTCCGAAACGGCCAGAAAAACGGGACCCGCAACACGAATGCCCTGTCGCCGTCAAGGAGCGTAGGGCGCATCTGGTCCGTTTTTATCAGGACGGTATCGAGCAGGAAAAATTTAATCGCCAGGGTAAGCGCACTAAGGATGACGAAAAATTTAACGACGCGGTATATGGCAATGCGCAGGTCCTTCGGCGCTTTCGCCCCATCGGCAAAGTGGACCATAGCTACTCCCGGCTGAGTACCGCCAGAAATGCTTCCTGGGGAATTTCAACGTTACCGACCTGTTTCATGCGCTTCTTGCCTTCTTTTTGTTTTTCCAGGAGCTTGCGCTTCCGGGTTATGTCTCCCCCGTAGCACTTTGAAGTGACGTCTTTGCGATATGCTTTTACCGTGGTCCGTGCAATGATCCTGGTCCCGATTGCCGCCTGGATCGCCACCTCATATTGCTGGCGGGGAATAAGCTCTTTGAGTTTCGAGGTTATTTCCTGACCATAGGAATAGGACTTTTCCCGGTGGATGATCGCCGAAAACGCATCAACGGGCATGCCGTTTATGAGAATATCCATCTTGATAAGATCGTCCTGCTGATAGCAGTCGAACTCATAATCCATAGATGCATACCCTTTCGAATAGCTCTTGAGCTTGTCGAAGAAATCGATGATGATCTCCGAAAGAGGGATCCGGTAATGAAGGCAGACCCGCGTCGATTCCAGATATTCCATGTTCCCCATTTCGCCGCGCTTGTCTTCGCACAGTTTCATGATGGCGCCCGTGAATTCCGTGGGGGTGATGATTTGCACTTTGTCAATTGGCTCGCTCACCGATTCCACATATTGGGCGGCGGGCAGCTTTGCGGGACTTTCGATGAACATTTCATCGCCGTTGGTCTGCCTGACTTTATACTTGACGTTAGGGACTGTCGTGATGATATTGACGTTGTATTCCCTGAAAAGCCTCTCCTGGACCACTTCCATGTGTAAAAGTCCCAGAAACCCCGCGCGGAACCCGAACCCCAGCGCACCCGACGTTTCGGGAACGTAGGTAAGGGACGAATCGTTAAGCGTGAGTTTTTCAAGCGAGGACCGCAGGTTTTCATAGTCGTCTTTGTCAACAGGATAGATCCCCGAAAACACCATGGGCTTGACTTCTTTATATCCTTCCACCGCCGCCACGGCGCCGTTATGCTTTGTCGTTATCGTGTCGCCGATTTTAAGGTCCGACACGGTCTTGATATTGGCAAGCACGTAGCCTACCTCGCCCACCGCCAGCACGTCCTGCGGAACGCGGCCGAGCTGAAAATGCCCGACTTCGGAAACTTCAAATTCCTTTCCGGTATTGATCATATGGATCATATCGCCGGCCTTTATCGTGCCCGAAAAAATACGCACATACGCAACGGCGCCTCTGAAGGAATCGAAAAGCGAATCGAAAATCAGGGCCGTGAGCCGCTCCTCGGCGCCGCCCGACGGCGGAGGAACATCGGTCACTACCCGTTCGAGTATTTCCGCCACGCCTTCACCGCTTTTCGCGCTGCACCGGAGGATGCCTTCCGGCGGGACCCCTAAAAGGTCCCCGATTTGCCTGCCCACTTCGTCGGCATGGGACGATGGAAGGTCTATTTTGTTCATGACCGGAATAATTTCCAAATCGTTTTCGAGCGCCAGATACACGTTGGTGAGCGTCTGCGCTTCGATACCCTGGCTTGCGTCAACCACCAGGATCGCGCCTTCGCACGCGGCAAGCGACCGGGAGACCTCGTAAGAAAAATCAACGTGCCCCGGCGTGTCGATCAGGTTGAGGCAATACTCCCGCCCATCACGCGCCGCGTAGGTCATCCGGACGGGGTGGGACTTGATGGTAATGCCGCGTTCGCGCTCAAGATCCATGCTGTCAAGGATCTGTTCCTGCATCCTGTCCTTGCTGACGGTCCCCGTGATTTCCAGAAAGCGGTCGGCGAGCGTTGATTTACCATGGTCGATATGGGCGATGATACAGAAGTTGCGGATACGTTCAGTGTCGAGCATAGGATGAAAAATACAAAATGCTCGCGGGGACTTTGGGGTTTTCTTACGTTACCGTGTTTCCGGCGACAAGGCTTGTGCTATGTCCGAAGCAAAACCCGAAAGAGACGGGTCCCTGGCGCCCATGACCAGGACCATATCTCCAGGCATTACTTTTTCCTTCAACATCACAATGCATGCGGCGCGGTCGGCGGGCGTAAATACCGTTTTCGACCTGGCTGCGATTCCCTGGGCCAGATCGTTTGAGGAAATGTCCATCTGCGCCGTCCCTCCGGCATAATAGATAGGAAGGAGATACAGCTCGTCATTATTTGTCAAGACTTCCGAGAATGCATTTACAAAATCATCTTTTAGAAACCGCGTCGGGCCGAACCCATGCGGCTGAAAAACCGCACATACCCTGCGGCTCATCGCTTTGGCCGTGGTCATTGCCGCCCGCACTTTCTCGGGGTTATGGGCAAAATCATCGACCACCGTGGTCCCGCCCGGCAGGGTGGTAATGCTGAACCGGCGCCGTAGGCCCTTAAACCGGCCGACCGCCTCGGCAAGCCGGAAATCCGGGCAACCGAAATAATCGCACACGCACAGGGCCGCAAGCACATTTAAAAGATTATGGTATCCGGGCAGGTGCAGTTCGAACATCGTCCCTCCCCGGACAAACGTTACGAACGGCGTTATCGTATCGATCCGGTCGGGTTTGTAGCGCGCGAGGATGCTGGTCCCGAAGGTCGTTGAAATTCCCGCGAGCTTCAGCCCCTGGTCGTTGGCATTCGCGATGACATAGGTCGACCGATCGGCCAGGGTCTCAAAAAGCCGCATGACTTCATCCTGCGGTTTGTGGTCTTTTGAAATATTGAGGAACACGCTCACCTCTGGCCTGTATTTGACCAGGCTGCCGTCGCTTTCATCCGCCTCAATTATCAAAATGTCCGAGTCACCCAGAAAAGCATTGCCGACCAGCCCCTCTTCCTCAAGCCGGATGAGTCCCGCGCCCGTAATGAGCGACGGGCTTTTTCCGCACCAGGTCAAAAATTCGAACACCATCGCGGCGACCGTTGATTTTCCGCTGGTGCCCGCGATCGCAACGGTCCTTTTAGTGTCGATCAACGCTGCCAGAACGTCGGAACGATGAAAGACCGGAATACCCAGTCTTCGCGCGGCTTTGATATCGCGGTTGTTCTCTTCAATGGCCGTTGAAACCACGATCGCACTTGTCTTTTCGGAAATCCCCGATCCGTCCTGAGGGAAAAAAACGCACCCGAGCTTCTCAAGTTTTTTCCGGAGGTCTTTCGTGTCAATGGACTCCGAAAGACGGTCGGACCCCGTGACCGAAATCCGTGCCTGACAACAATACTGTGCCACCGCGCTCATTCCGGAACCCAGCATGCCGACAAAATGGAGCGACAAGCACTCTATGCCATCAATTAATAAAGACAATGGCGCCCTCCTCGATGGAGTCGAACAAGCGTATGACATCGTCGTTCTTCATGCAAACGCACCCTTGGGAGATGGGCAGGCCGATGCGGTCTTCGTTATTGGTCCCGTGAATGTAGATATAGCGCTCGTAAGAATCAATTCCGTTTCCTTTATTGATGCCTTGCTGTAAGCCTTCAAGGCGAAGGATGCGGGTAAGAATCAAGTTCTCCCCCGGTTTCCCGATGGGCCAATCTTCGCCCGTGTCGATACGGTCCCTGAAAATCCTTCCGGCCGGAGCGCCGGCGCCGATCTTCCCGCGGACCCGATGGACCCCCGGCGGCGTTTTAAACGAGCCGTCCTCGTTTCCGATTCCGAAACGCGAGGTTGACACGGGAAACTCCTGGACGGCCTTTCCTTTGCTCACGACCATAAGGCGCTGGCGTGCCGTGTCAACAACTATATACCGATCCGGGACTTCGCCCAGCGCCCCGCGTAATTGAGCCCGTACGTTTTCAAGATCTCCTTTTTTATGCACCCTTTGCCCGCCACTCACCGTGCCTCCTAAAGTAATTCTGGACATGCCATCTTCAATAAAATATAATCAATACATGAAACATTGATGTAATCTTCTTTTTCCAGCGAGGAACATGCTTATGTCGCCTGAACGATCGATACCTCCTTCCAACGAAGACACCTGGCGGATTTTCCGCATCATGGCCGAATTTGTTGAAGGCTTCGAAACTCTTTCCAAGGCCGGGCCGTGCGTCACGGTCTTCGGGTCCGCGCGTACTCCGAAGGACGACAAGTACTATGCACTGGCCGAACAGGTCGCCCGCGTCGCCGTTAAAAACGGATACGGAGTGATCACCGGCGGCGGAGGCGGTATCATGGAAGCTGCCAACAAGGGGGCATACGAGGCGCAGGGAAATTCCATCGGGCTCAACATCCAATTGCCATTCGAGCAAGTCGCAAACAAGTATGTGAAAATGCTTCTGAGCTTCCGCCATTTTTTCTGCAGGAAGGTCATGTTCCTGAAATACACGTCCGCCGTCATCGTCCTTCCGGGCGGATATGGCACCATGGACGAACTCTTTGAGGCCCTTACGCTGATCCAGACGCAAAAAAGCTCCAACCTGCCCCTTGTGCTCATGGGCACCGAATACTGGAGCGGGCTTATTGACTGGCTGCGCACATCTACAGTAGCGGAAAATTACATTTCACATGAGGACATGGCGATGATCAACGCAACCGATGACCCCGAAGAAGCGATAGCCATCATCAATACTTTTTACAGAAAACGCGACACCGCGGTTAACTTTGCATAATGTTTTTTTTCGCGTACGTTTACCTGTTTCGTGTCCAAAAAGGCAGGCAGCGGTCCCGTTGCCTGCTTTTTTATTGATTAGTTGCTTGAATGACTGGCATATTTTAATTTTATCATTCTCAAACCATTTTTTGCCGGCGATTACCGGAAGGCCGGTAGCGAAGATACATGAAAGAATTCTCTCCGTACATATCCGAAAACTGGAACATACCCGAACCGATTTCAAAAGAACTTTGCGAGTCCTTTGAAAAAGGCGACTCCCCGTATTACCTTGCCGACTACCGGCCCTCGATAAACGCGGACGTGGACATAACGCAGTTGTGGGGCATTTTTGATTTTCTCAAAGAGGCCGCGGCCCTCTCTTCGCAAAAAAAGAGGCTTATTAACGCGCTGAAGAAATCGAACAAGCTCACCGAACAATTGCAGAAGAGGATCAGCCTCTGCATCAACCCCTTTGAATTGGACGATATGTTGATCTCCGAAAGGCCCAACCCTCGCAGCAAAGCGCAGATGGCCCTGAAAAAAGGCCTCGGAGAGCTGGCCGACAAAATCCAGCGCCAGGAAGAAGAGGCGGCAACGCTCGACGACCTGATTGCCCCGTATATTGGAATCAATGAGTCCCTCCCTACCGCTGACGATGTTATTGCAGGTGTCAAAGACATCCTTGCCGAGCGGTTCGCTTACGACGAAACCGCGCGCACCATGGTGCGTGAATTTGCCTACGACGACGGGTTCTTTGAGGTCCAGCCAAAAAACAAAAAAGACCCTGAGTTCAGCCGTTTTTCCGGCAAACCCGTTTTGCTCAGGGAAATGACAAAAGAAGATCCGCTCATGCTCCTGTGCGCCGAGGACAAAAAAGCGATACGCCTCAAGCTCGGAGTGCAGCTTTTCCGGATCGGCGAACTGCTCAAGCACCATTTTATCACCAATTCCGATTTTGCCGGGTTCGACCTTTTATGCCAGGCAATCGACGACTGCTGGCTGCGCCTATTGCAGCCGATCGTGGAACGTGATATAAAAGAGCGCATGCGTAAAGAATCTGAAACCTGGGCGCAGGCCGAAATTTCAAGGGCTTTCATCGCAAAATTACAATCCAACAAAATCGAAGGCCCGTTTCTCTCGTTCGGGATGTTCGACGACAAAAACATCGCGCTCGTGGCATTCAACGCCGATGGCCGTCTGTTGGGCGCGTCGCTCGAAAAAAAACATTCACCCGACAAACCAGCGATCAGCGAACGCCTTAAACAGTTTTATTCCCGCTATAAGCCCGCGCTCATTATTGTTCCCGACGACGACGCAAGCGCGCTCATGGAAGAAAGCGTCAGGCTGTCAATTGACCCGCGAGGAACGTTCGTTGAAATTATCCGGTGTAAAATCACCCAGACGTCCCTTGATCTCTCAACGTCTGACTGGATGAAACAGCATTTCTGGGACCTCGACGAATCCATGCGAAAGGCCTTTGCCATGGGCTTGTTCCAGGTCCAGCCTCTCGGCCTCATACCAAAGATCGGGATCCAGTATTTTACCCTTCACCCGTTGCAAGCTTATGTGTCCCCGCGGCGACTTTCCGAAATGGTATCGCGGGTACTTTCCGGGATCCTGCTCCATGAGGGAATTCCCATCAATGACGCGGACGGCGCCGCGCTTCATGTTCTGCCCACGTTGCCCGAAAGCATGATCAAGGAACTTGTCGGCAGGGGATCAAAAAGAAGTTTCAGTTCTAAAAACGATCTGCTCAAAATGCCCGGAATGACGGAAGCCATTTTCAGGAACATCGCAGGATATATCATAATCCCCTATTCCGAAAATCCGCTCGACCGGACGCTCGTCCATCCCGACCATTTCAACTGGGTCTCCGAAATGTGCGGCCAATTGTCAATTTCCCCGGACGCGGTCATTGCCAATCCCGAATCCCTGCGGGAATTCGTGGAACAGGACGTTGCAAAAAAGTTTTACATCGAAAACAGGCTCATGGCCCATCTCCAGGTCGGGCAGCGGTTTAACGCTCTGGCCTTCAGCAAACACCGCCGGAAATTCAAGCTCGACGAACTTCAGGAAGGGACCATCGTCAGCGGCCACGTCACCAACATCACCCCGTTTGGCGTATTTGTCAACATCAACGCGGTCTGCGAGGGGCTCATCCACATTTCACAGCTCGCCGACACCTATGTCGAGACCCCGGAGCAGGTGGTGTCGCTTCACGACGCCGTGAATGTACGGATCATCGGCATCGACCCGAAAAAGCGCAGAATTTCCCTGTCAATGAAAGGCCTTACGTCGCAGCCAGTCAAGGTTTCCCCTTCCAAACGCCAGCTCAGCAGCCTGGCGAACCATTTTCAGAACCGGTAAAAATAACCATCCATGAACCGCGCGGTACTGGTCATTGACGTGCAAAACGAGTTTTTCTCGGGAAAATTTCCCGTGACCTATCCGCCGCGGAGCCTGGCGAATATCCTTGCGATCATGGACAACGCCCACGCTCGCGCGGTCCCCGTTGTCCTGGTGCAGCATACCCCGCTGGCCAAGGACGCCCAGACGTTCATCAAAGGCACAAAAGAATGGGCGCTTCACGACGAAGTTACCAAAAGACCCCATGACCTTCTTCTCCAGAAACCCCTGCCGGGGAGCTTTACCAATACGAATCTTGAGGCCTGGCTCAAAGAGCGTTCGATCGACACGGTCGTGATCTGCGGCTATATGACCCAGATGTGCTGCGACACGACCGCGCGTCAGGCCGCGCATTTGGGATTTTCGGTTGAGTTCTTGTCCGACGCCACCGGCACGCTTCAAATAACCAACTATGCCGGGACAGTCCCCGCCGAGCAGCTTCACCGCGCTATTTTAGTGACCCAGGCCATGCGTTTCAGCAAGGTCCTTTCCACCAAGCAATGGATGGAAAGCATAGCGGCGAAGAGCTGATCCCGCCTCAGAATTGTTTTACAGAATCAGTTCGAATTGGACTCCGGGCATTTTGGCGGTTTCGACCAGAATCGGCTTGATACGCCGGTGATTTCTGGATTCGTACAGCATGATCGACGGTTGGTTGAAGCGCGCCGGATCGTTTTTCGCGATTACCCCGGCGTACCCGATCAGGTTCGATGCGGGTGCATTGGTAACACGGATCCGCGCTCCGGTAGGATACAGCGGGACGATCGACACCAGCGCCTTGACGATTATCGAATTTAATTTGGTCCCGCCCAGCTCGATCATATTTTTAATCGCCTCGGGTGCGCTCATGACGCGGCTGTCGTGGCGGCGGCCTGCAATGAGGTTCTCGTAAGTTTCGGCGACCGTAACGATCTCGGCAAAGCGGTGGATAGTGTTCTTTAATGAAAAATCCTTATGGGGCGGCCTGTTGGCCCCCTTTATGCCCCGAGGATAGCCGCTGCCGTCCTGAAGCTCATGATGCTGCAAAGCGACCGCCGCGCTTGTAGCGGGAATCAGGGGATTTTGCGACAACAACAGATAGCCGTAGACGGTGTGCTGCCTGAGCGCCATCAATTCCTTTTTAGTCAATTCATCTTTTTTCTCCAGAATTTTTCGCGGCACCGCCACCATGCCAAGGTCGTAATTCATCGCGCCGACGCCTAACTGTTTCATTTCTTCCATTGAAAAATGGAACTTCTTGCCGATACAAAGCGAAATCACCGCGACGTTGATGGCATGATAAAACAGTCCCGCTTCGGCCTGCATAAGCTCCGCCATGTTATAAATGGTAATCGGCTGATTGAGTATCTCCTGAATCATTTTTTCGACCTTGGGGCCGATTTGCGAGGACGTGAGAAATTTATTCAGATGATGTTTGTTTTTTTTAATGAAATCATCGATTGCGCCCGCCCCCTCCAAATCAACGGAAAAAGCGTCAAGGAAGACGGTTTCCATTTTCGAAAGGGACATTGCCATCGATTGCTGCAAATGCGTGGAAATTACGGTTTCGGGAACAACGCTTTCGGTCCCTTCCACATCGATAAGGACGGAGGCGATTCCGCGTTTTTTCAGGAGGCCGATATATTCGTCTTTGATTTTATATCCGGCCGCAAGGAGCAATTCCCCGTTCTGCAGGAAAATGGATTCGCCGAGCACCATGTCCTCGTTGACGTCATCAAGATTGTATCTGACCATAGGCAATTATCCAATTTGGTTGGATTCCCCCACAGTGTATCATTCCACTGGATTTTTGGCGAGAAGAAAAATTGCGGGGTTTGAGGAATTCCAGCCAATAGCGGCTACATCCGCTCCGGCGCCGACACTCCCAGCACGTCGAGCGCCAGCCTGATCGTATTGCGCACGCCGATGGTAAGGAGCAGCCGCGCCTTCGACAACTCGCGGTCGTCGGTGACGATACGATGTTTCTGGTAAAACTGATGGAATTGGGCGGCAAGGGCCTCGAGGTAGGTCGTTATCCGGTGGGGTTCAACGTAGCGGGCCACATGGGAAAGCATCGACGGGAATTCCGCGATGGTTATTATAACATCAAGCTCCTCAGGTTCCTTAAGAAGCGCGGGCGAAGCGGCCATGATGTCTTCTTCCGTAAACCCGCGTTCGAGTCCGTGTTTTATAAGACTGCACGTCCGGGCGTGGGCATACTGCACGTAGTAAACGGGGTTTTCGTCGCTTTGTTTCACGGCCAGCGATATGTCGAAATCAAAATGGCTCGATAGTCTGCGCATGAGGAAAAAATACCGCGCCGCGTCCACGCTCACCACGTTCAGGAAATCGGATATGGTGACAAAGTCGCCTTTGCGTTTGGACATTTTAAACGGCTGCCCGTCGCGGATCAAATTGACTTGCTGGATAATGAAATTCTTGAATTCGGTGCGCGCCAGCGACAGGGCCTTGACCGCGCTTTCGAGCCGGGGAATGTAGCCGTGATGGTCGGGCCCCCAGAAAGTATAGGATTCATCGAACCCGCGCGAAGCCTTGTGCAGATGGTACGAAAGGTCCGCGAGGAAATACGTGGGCGAACCGTCCTGGCGGACGAGCACCCGGTCTTTTTCTTCGCCGAATTGCATGGCCATGAACCACTCGGCGCCGTCTTTTTCGTAGGTAAGTTTTTTCTCCTGCAACAGTTTCAAAACGGCCGCCGGAGCACCGGACCCATGCAACTGGCTTTCGCGGAACCACCGGTCATACCGCACACCATAGGCTTCAAGGATACTTTTTTGTTGCGCAATTATACCGTCAAGCGCCTCGTTCTGAAAAAGCACTTCGAGTTCTTCGTCGCTTTTTGCTTCCAAATCATTATGGCGGGCGCCGATTTCCCGTGCGAGGTCTTTAATGTAATCGCCCTCATACCCGCCCTCGGGAATTTCACAGGCCCTTCCCTTTTCCTGAAAATACCGGCAGGCAATCGATTTGCCGAGCAGTTTGACCTGGTTTCCATAGTCATTAACGTAGAATTCCCGCTCGACCGCGTTGCCGATCCATTCATTAACACGAGCCATGACATCGCCGATGGCGGCGGCGCGCGCGTTGACCACCACCATCGGGCCGGTGGGGTTGGCGCTGACGAATTCGAAGAGGACCTTCTTCGGATGTGCCGATTGCCTTTGTCCGAAGCTTTGCGGCCGGGCCGTAACGTCGGCAAGGACCCCATACAGATAGGCGCGGCTCAAACGGAAATTGATAAAACCGCCGGTAATCGAATTTGTCAAATCCCGGTCGGGCTTGACGAACCGTTCGTCCCACATAAACCCGATCATGATTTCACGCGCTATGAGCGCGGGGTTCCCGTGGATTTTCTTGGCAATGGCCATGGCCACGGGCGTTGATAGGTCACCGAAGGACTTCTGCTTCGGCTTTTCGATGACCACTTCGCAGCAGGCGCCTAACAGCGAAAATTTTTTTTCAATGGCCTGGGAAACGGCCCGCGTCAGGTAATCCTGCACCTTTTCACTCATCGACGCCGACCCCGTTATGGACCAAGGTAATGGCCCCCGGCCATAGCTTTTCGAGTCCATAATATTCGCGAAGGTCCCCAAGCATTACATGCACGACAACGTCGGAATAGTCCATCAAAATCCAACGGCTGCTGCTTTCTCCTTCGATGTGCCACGGATTAACGCCTTTTTCCTTGAGGCCATGAATAACCGCATCGGCAATTGCCTTGTTGTGCGGCGCATTATCACCCTGGCATATCACAAACCAATCGGCAATACCCGCTGCGTCGGACAATTCGACATACGAAACATAATCGGCCTTCTTGCTCATCGCGAAGCCGGCCGCGAGCTTTGCAAGCTCTTTTCCTCTGATATTTTTTTTGGTAGAAGTCACTTGATCCTTTCTGAAAAGTCCGCGCCGACAAATACGGTCACATCGTACGTTTCGTCGGCTGTACGAAGCAGTATGATTTTATCGGTCGCAAGCGCACGGGCCACCAGCTCTGCGATGGAACCGTCTTTTTTACGTGAAGCAACGACCGTAAAGGGATAATTGCTGGTGGGGGCGTTCCCTTTGTTTTTTACGTCGAACCCATGAGCACGCAGGCAATCGGCGACTTTGTTCGCGGCGCCCGCCACCCCGCACCCGTTGAGGATCTGTATCCGGCCGACCGAGGGAATTCCGGCGCTCTGTTCCTTGACCGCGGCGGATTGCGGCGCTGAAAAGCCTACCCGCTCCATGCCTATAAAAATGGCCGCTAAAAGCACGCCGCACAGGACTAGAAAAACGATGGCATTCTTCACGGACTTACTCTCGCTGGGGATGGACGCTCACCACGCGCGGTTTATGCGTGCGAATTTCATCGTCCGAAAGAAACGCATAAGTAAGTACCATGATTCGCTCGCCTACTTTTCCCAAATGGGCCGCGGGGCCGTTGAGCTCGACCGCGCCGCCGCCCCGATTACCTTTAATGGCATACGTGGTAAACCGCGCGCCTGTTTCAACATTAAGAACATGGACTTCCTCATAAGGCAGAATACCCGCGCGCTCCATATAGTCTTCGTCAAGGGTTATACTTCCCTCGTATTCAAGATACGTTCCCGTAATCGAAATGTCCCTTATTTTGGCATTAAGAAAACCTCGTACCATGTCCTCTTCCTCATCTATAGAGCGGAACCGTTACATATAAAGCGACGCTTGCCGGCGTATGCCGCGCATTGGTAAACCGGCTTGCGTCAGGATTTTGTTCTTTTTGTATTTGAATACCGAAATCAACACCGCTCCACAGCATATCGGGAACAAGAAAAAAAAGCCCCATGGGCTGAAACGTTTTGGTGGTTATGGTCCGATAGGTAAAAAAACCCAAACCCACAACGGCAATGCCCGACATGAAAAAGCCCCTGACCGGTTCCTTGCGTATCAACTGGTGTAACCCCGGCAGAAAAAAACCCTGCAACGTCATCCACTGATCATGGGAGACTTTATGGGCCTCTTCCTCCCTGTGCCGTTCCTTGGTTTTTATGTCAATGCTCGACTCGCCGGCTTTTCTCCGGCCCACCCACTCGTCTTCCGACATACGTACTTCGAGCCACGGCGAGGCGAAGTATTCAGTGATCGAAATACCGCATTTGAGAAGTTCGTAGACCTTGCTTTTCGGCATTTTGGCTTTCTGGATCATTTCCCACTCAATCTGGGAAAGCCCCAGCCTTTCGTATTCGTCCTTGTCCGCCGGCGTCATGGCCATGAGAGAAGATATCGAGAAGAACATGATAATGGTCATGAACCTGACGGGCGATTTCAAACGATCTACTCCTTTAAGTAAAGTCACTGTGTTCAGTTTGACTTTGCCATTTTATTTATTTCGTCACGCAACAGGGCGGCGTCTTCATAACGCTCTTCCACAATGGCCCTTTGGAGCTTTTCTTTAAGCGCCTCAAGCGGATTTGTTTCGTCGCCAACGCCTTGATTTTCATTCCGCGTTTCCTGGGCATTTTCCTTTGTCACGATGATTCCCGCTTTCTCCATGACTTTTTCGTCAACAAACATGGGCGCCCCAAAACGAAGGGCCAGGCAGATCGCATCGCTCGGCCGGGCGTCAAAATCGAATGAGTCGCCTTTGCCTTCAACCACGAGCCGGGCAAAAAAAGTGTCGTCCCGGACGTCCGAAACTTCCATCCGCGCAACCCGGAACGCCAACGTCTCCAAAACGGTCTTAAAAAGGTCGTGCGTCAGCGGGCGGGGAATTTCAACATGGTTGATCTGGATAATGATCGACTGGGCCTGTTGCTCGTCAATAAAAATAGGCAACACCCGTTCATCTTCCTTGCTTTTAAGAAAAATGATGAACCGTTTTTCGAGTACCGCCACATTTGCAATCTCAACCGCTATCATTAATTCTTCCCCTATAATTTCTCTAATTCAATGGTTTGGGACCTTTCCGGCCCGAGTGAAATTAAAAGCAATGGCACGTCATAGCACAATGTTTTAAGCCGATTAATATAATTCCGTGCGGCGGAGGGCATGTCCGACAATTTTTTACACCCGGACAAATCGGCCTGCCAACCCGGCAATGTTTCGTAGACCGGCGCCGCCATCTCAAAATCCCGCGGATTCGTCGGGAAGTTTTCGCTCCTTTTTCCATTTATTTCATAATGCGTGCACAGTTGGATTTCCTTCAGCTTACTCAGCACGTCCAACTTGGTCAATGCAAGACGGGTGATCCCATTAAGTTGCACCGCCTTACGAAGCAGAACGCTGTCGAACCACCCGCACCGTCGCGGCCGCCCCGTGGTCGCGCCGAACTCGCCCCCGAATGAGCGGAGGGCCTCCCCGGTTTCATTGTCCTGTTCCGTGGGGAAGGGGCCGTTCCCGACCCGCGTGGTGTATGCCTTGACAATTCCGATGACATGGTTGATAAGGGTGGGCCCGATGCCGGCGCCCGTGCAGGCTGAACCGGCGATCGTATTGGAAGAAGTCACAAAAGGATACGTTCCGTGGTCAACATCTAAGAAGGTTCCTTGAGCGCCTTCAAAAAGCAGCTTTTTGCCTTGACGCACGGCGCGGAAGAGGTATTCGCTTGTGTCAATAATAAAAGGCCCTATCCGATTCTGAAAAATCCTGTAGCTCTCGACAATTTCATCAAACTTCAGTTCAAACGGATGATGGTACAGTTCAACAATCTGTTTTTTCAGGTCGAAATTTATCTTCATTTGCGCAATAAACCGGTCCCAATTCCTCAAATCACCCACGCGAATGCCAGTGCGGGAAACTTTGTCCGCATACGCGGGCCCGATTCCCCTGCCCGTCGTGCCGATTTTTTTAATGCCCATCTGCGATTCCGATGATGCGTCCTGGACTTTGTGGTAGGGCAGGACAAGGTGGGCAAGGTCGGAAATAAAAAGCCGGCCGTCCACCGAAATGTTTTTCCGCCGGAGATCGTCGACCTCGCTCAAGAATTGCTCAATGTCCAGAACAACGCCGTTACCGACAATGCAAACTTTATCAGGGTACATGATTCCTGAGGGAACCAGATGAAAAACGAACTTTTCGTCACCGACAATGACCGTATGGCCGGCGTTCGCGCCCCCGTGATAGCGGATGATGACATCGGAGCGCAGCGTCAGCCAATCAACGACCTTGGCTTTGCCCTCGTCACCCCATTGCGTCCCGACGACAATAGAATTAGACATTATTTTTCTCCAAAAAAATAAAAATACCGCTCAAGAAAGAACGGTAAAAACAGACCGTTAAACAACCCTCTAAATTACTTGTTGTAGAATCCGTAGTCAATGAGTGCACAAATTCCGCTTCACCGCTTTCGGCATAGGTTATTTTCAAACGCTTATCATGAACCTGCTCAACCCGCTCATAGTCCAAAGCAACAGTACCCTGCTTCTGGAAGTCAATAATCCGCTTTTCCGTGAAACGCGCGATGCAATTACGGTTTTCGCTCACCTCGAAAAAAGCCCGGAGCACATTCATACCTATTCCATCACCCCGCTTTCTTTATGGAATGCAGCGGCGCTTGGAATGACCCCCGCCCTGGTCGTCGAGCGCCTGGACAAATATTCGAAATACCCGCTTCCGCAAAATGTGCCGGAGAACATCTTCGAACTGATGGGAAGGTTCGGCAAGCTCCTCCTGGAAACACGGGGGGACAACCTTGTGCTGCGAGGCACGGACGCCGCACTGTTCGCGGGTCTTTTGAAACAGCCGAAAATCGCAACGCTTATCGGGGAGGAAATCGACCAAACGAGCGTTTTCGTTCCCGCGCAGAACCGCGGTCTTATAAAGCAAACGCTTATCGCGCTGGGTTTTCCCGTGCACGATATTGCAGGCTATGTAGACGGCGACCCCATGCAGGTCGCGCTTTCGCCCCAATGCCGCGGGGGCGAGCAGTTCGTCATACGCAAATATCAGGTCCAGGCCTCGGAAAGCTATGTGGGAAACGCCCAGATGCCGGGCGGCAGCGGCGTGGTGGTCCTGCCGTGCGGGGCCGGAAAAACGATCGTGGGCCTCTACGTCATGTCGCTCCTTAAGCGCCGCACCCTTATCCTGGTCACCAACGTGACCGCTTCACACCAATGGAAACGCGAAATTCTTGACAAAACAAACATTCCGGCCGATCAGATCGGCGAATACAGCAGCGAATCAAAAGACATACTGCCCGTTACCATCGCAACCTACCAGATTTTAACGTACCGCAGGAAAAAAACCGACCCGTTCATCCATTTCGGGCTGTTCAATTCCCAAAACTGGGGGCTGATCATTTACGACGAGGTGCACCTGCTGCCGGCCCCCGTCTTCAAGTTTACGGCGAACATACAGGCGCGCCGCCGCCTGGGCCTTACCGCGACGCTCATCCGCGAGGACGGCCATGAAAACGACGTTTTTACCCTCATCGGGCCGAAAAAATTCGACGTCCCGTGGAAAGACCTGGAGCGCCAGGGATGGATCGCCACCGCGCGTTGCATCGAAATCCGCGTTGACCTGCCCACCGCCGACAGGCTGCACTGCCTGTCGCTGACGCCCCGCGAACAGATCCGCGTCGCATACGAAAACCCGCGCAAGATCCCCATCGCGCAGAAACTCCTTACGCGTCATAAAAAAGACCAGGTCCTAATCATCGGTCAATATCTGACGCAGCTCCACAATTTTGCCATGGAAATCGGCGCGCCGCTGATCACCGGCGCCACGTCGAACGCCCAGCGCGATATACTCTACGAAAGCTTCCGCAGGGGCGAGATCAAGGTCCTCATTCTTTCCCGGGTGGGCAATTTCGCGGTGGACCTGCCCGACGCCAACGTGGCGATCCAGATATCGGGGTCGTTCGGCTCGCGCCAGGAAGAGGCGCAGCGGCTTGGAAGGATCCTGAGGCCCAAAAAGCAGGGCGAGCAGGCCACGTTCTATTCCATCGTCACTCGCGAAAGTAAAGAACTCGATTTCGCCATGAACCGCCAGCTCTTTCTCACCGAGCAGGGATATACCTACGAGATCCAGTATTTTGAAGAAGACGGAAGCTTTGAGGGTTAATCGTTGAAAAAATAATTCCGCCGGATCTTTCCATAATCAAGCTCACTTTCCGTGAGCGGCCTTTTAGCTTCATCCGGATGGCCGACGCTGATTATTGCCCCGACTTTTATTTTCTCCGGAATCCCCAGAATCATCTGAATATACTGTTCCGATGTCGTTGTCTCGTCATGGTTTCTCAGCCGAATTTGTATCCAGCAGCTTCCAAGTCCCAGGGAATGCGCGGTCATCTGAACGAGTATCGAGGCGATTGCGCAATCTTCCACCCAAACGTCGGATTTTGATTCGTCGGCGCACACCATGATCCCAACCTTCGCGTCTTTCAGGAATTCCGACCCCTGCTGCTTTGCGCAAGACAGTTTTCCCAGCAGCGTCGGGTCATCCACAAAAATAAATTCCCACGGGTTAATGCCCCGCGAAGACGGTGAGCGAAGCAGGGCCTCTTTAAGCAGGTTTATTTGTTTTGGGTCAACGGGCGTTTTTGTGTATTTACGAATACTTCTTCGTGCACGGAGCAAATCGATCATATTTTCGACCTCTTTCTTGACATGCGGTGTTTCCTTGCAGAAAGCGCTTTTTTATCCGGTTTGTTGCCGATGATGCCCTCGCGCCGTATATTGGTTATAGGATATCAGATCATTGCCGCGACAATAATTGAGACAACCATGCAAATCCCGTTGGCAAAAACAATATTCGGACTTTCGGATAAAAAAGCCTTAAACAGGCTCTTTGTCATATATCTCTTTCTGTATGCCTTCGGCAGTATTGTTTCCAATATTTTCGTGGGATTCCAACAAACCCATAACGATTTCTGGGACACCTATTTTGTGGCCCGGCACATGACCTGGGCCGACGAAAAAACATGGTTTAGTCCCCAATACCCCATTGCAAATTGTTTATTTTGTAAATTAATCACGGGTACCGCCCCGCCGGAAATCCCTGGCATTCTGGCCAATTTGTTTTTTGGAACCGCAATTCTTGTTGTTTCCATGCTTCTGTATCGAAAGATACTTGAAGGAAGGGTCGCTTTGTATGCAATCGTGGCCTTATCGCTTTTTCCAAGGTTGTTTCATTACGTTAATCTTGCCGGAGGAGATCCCGCTTCCATCGCGTTCTTTTCTTTGGGCGTTCTATTGATTGCGGGTCAACTTTTCAAAAGCGACGAAAAGTCATGGGGGATATTTTTGCTTGGCGGTATTTTTCTGGGGTGCGGCGGAATTTTTCGGTATCATGCGTTGGTTGCTTCGATATTTTTTCTTGTCGCTTCAGCCATAGTTTGCCGACATGATTTGAAATTCATTGTTCCGGCATTCATTGGTTTGTGGATCGGTTACTGTCCGCAATTCGTTGTCAATTTAATAACGAATCACTGGTTATTTGAAACCCAATTTGGAATGATGAACGTTTATGACTTGATGTACTCCATGCCCTGGTATCACACGCTCACGGTGCATTTTCCGCCCTCAATTCTATCGCTTATCATGCACGATCCCATGCTTTTCACTCGTAACTATGTTGCAGCGTTGATACTATTTGCCCCGGCGTATTTTCCGGCTATTTTGGCTTTTTTAATCGTAAAGGACTGCAAGAAGAGAAAAGTCTGCAAGATGGTTATGCTTTGGAGTTTGGCATATTGCGGCTTTTTTTCCACAACAACAAGCGGTAGGGCTCTATTGCTGCCGCTTCCCCTTTCTTTTCTATGCGTTGGCTTATTTACCGAGGCTGTATTTGAATCGCTTAAAAAAATGCGGGATAGGAAAAAACCGGCCGCTGTCGCTTACCGTTTTTTTACCGCATTCGCCGTCACATTATTGCCGCTTGTTTTTTTGGGCAAGGACGTTGCGTTTAATTGCATGCGGCTTAGTGAATATAAAACGCGCGGCGGCGTTGAGTCATACCTGAAAAATCATGGATGCAAAAAAGTTCAGGAAATATTTTCAACTGATTTCAGCATTTATTTCAGGAGCATGCCGCCCTATTATCCCTATTTTAACGGCGGCGCCCCGCGTTTGGGTGCCTATCATTTCAACGAAGAATATCCGGAATTTCCCGTTGATTCATTAAAAGAATTTTCAAGCGAATGCAAAAAACGCGGCATTCGATTTGTTGTGTTGACTGAAGGGTGCCGTTTGCTCTCACCTGCCATGGGTGACTTGTATAATGGCGTCGTTGGCCATGACGATATTAAGTTCATGAAAAAGATTAACCAGTTTAAAATTTTTGAGGTACAAACACAATCTTTGCCTGTATGTTCAACACTTAAACAGGAGGATAACTATGAGTCTACTTTTCCGTAAAATAAGCTTTTCATTATTTATATTGATACTTCCTTATATGAGCATTTTAATATCGGCTGGGCGGAAATAGCTAATGGAACCGGTATTATAAGGAGATTTTGTTCCGATTCAACGGTCAGCAATGTTTGTTCTTCTTATTCAAGTATAGTGGTAATCAACATTAAGGATTATAATCGTGGGAAATCTTCAACACTATCAATTGCCGCTCACTCTATGATCAAAGTTGAGTCGCCATATTTTTCAACGAATTGTCCAAATGTTGGAATATTTATTGATTGTTTTGGGGATGGCGGTTGTTATCCAAACTCAGTAGTTCATTTTAACCACTTTCCAGGAAGGATCATTTTCATTTCAAATAAACATCGTGACACTTTGCATCTCTTATGTGAACGCGAAACCTGGACAACAAACGTGATAAACAGGACTGCGGCGATATCACCGATACTCCATTCTGGAAATCAACCTTTGGTTAATATACTCGGACAAAAAACGGGTTTTGCAAATAAATTGACAGTATATCATTCTCTCTCAGTTCGAAAAGCAAACATTATTATTCTGAGGTAAAAGAAATGGAAAATCAAAAAATCTGCAAAACCTGCGTATTACCCGAATCTCCTTTATTTCCATTAGATACAAATGGGCAATGCTCGCTCTGCAATTCTCCCTCTCTTTTCAAACACATCGTCAAGAAGCCCGACCTTGAAATGCTTGAAACTTTGGTCAACCAGGCAAAGCTGCGTGGCAAGCAACGGGAATTTGATTGTATCGTGGCATGGAGCGGAGGCCGCGACAGCACGTTCATGCTTCATGAGCTTGTCAAAACACATGGCCTGCGATGCATTGCCGTTTTCGGAAGGACCCCGTTTACTCCCATTGAAACGGTTGAAAGCGTTTATTCGATAGCCAAACAGCTCAACGTTAAATTGATCGAAATCAAAACGCCGTCCAAGCATCTGGAGATTGCCGGCTATTGTCTGAAGGAATATATAAAAAACCAAAAACCGATCCTACTTTATCTTGCCTGCGCTTCTTGCAAATTCGTCAATAAAGAAATATTCAAGCAGGCGCGGAAATTGGGTATACGGACCATCATTTACGGTGGAAACCGTTTTGAGTATTTTCCTTCAGGACCGGCGTCGATAAATATCAATTCCGAGGACCGGTATTCCTTTTCCACCATGATAAAAGACAATTCTCTGCGTTTGGCAAAAGGGCCGGGCGTCCTGTTTTCTTCCCCGGCTCTCCTTAAATATTGCCTTACTTTTTTCAAGGCATCAGTCTTGTATGTCAACCAATATACCATCTATCTTCGCCTTCGGTATCCTGATGTTTACCGGTTCGATTACTATCATTACGCGGATTGGGACGAAGACAAAATCGGCGCGATTTTGAAAGCCCTTGGCTGGAAACTCCCTTCCGGCTGCACCTCAACGTGGCGCGCGGATTGCGTTTTTGAGGCCGTGAAGAACACCGCCTTTAAAAAGCAATTGGGCGTCACCTACGCACAGGCCATGTATAGTAATTTAATACGCGCGGGTAAAATTACGCGGGAAGAAGCGTTAAAAAGATTAGCACGGCAAGGAATATCGGAGCCGCGGTTGCATGAAGCTTTACGGTTATGCGGATTGCCGGTGAACGCTTTATCGGAAAACGTTCAGTAATCATACCGTGCGTATCCGGTTAACAAGAAACCCTGTAAATTTTAAATGACGCATCTACGAATTTACTGTATATTTTAAATAGATGCTTTTAAAAATACGGGCCTTTCGAACGTTTGGCCCTAAAACAATATGCTTTGTTGTATGGTGCTTATGCATTGCCGCCCAAGGCGCCTGTGCAAAATCGCTTGATTCCCTCTACGACTCTTTTATCAATAATTTTGAATTTTTACCGGAATACTATTTGAAGTCCGACCTCAGCGCCTTTGCATTTCAAAAAAACGCCTTTTTCAGGGAACAATACCTCGCGGAATCGAACACGGGGCTTGAATTCATGTTTTTATCGTATCGTCAACTGCTGTATTCCGTATGGGACGTAAAATTCAAAATCGGCCTTGGTGAAGTCCCGGGAAACGTCGTGTTCTCGGTTTTAAATATCCATTTCATCATCACGCCCACCATCGAACTGCGCCTGCCTTCGCTCAATGCAATGACCGGGCTTGAGCACCAATGCGTCCACGAGGTCGACCGAAAAAGTTATCCCGTCGTGCATTGGAACGCGCCTTTTCTCGGGATAGCATCGAAAAATATGCGCGACAATATTTATTGGATACCGCTTGCTAGCCCGGACGGCTGGACCACCTTTAACCGGTTATCGTGGTATGGGGGGTATTATTATTATTTAAAGGAATTTTTCGGCCTGGCCACCCCTGAAAAACTGAGCGGATTCAATGCCGCCACGCATGAGCTGCGGCTTGACGGGCGCTATGCATTTTACAAAAGGAAAAGTTGGATCGTCGCCTTTCACGACAAATTCCGTTTCGGGCTGTACGAACCCACGCCCGGCGTGGCCGACCATAGTGGCGCGTTCTGGCGGGAGGAAGTGGGCCTTGAAAGCTTTTTCAGCAAGGGCAAACGCGGCGGCATGCTCTATTGCAGATATTATTTTGACCATGTTCCCGACGTCGAAGGACTCCCTATTTTCAGCAAAGACCGCCTGCTCGAAATCGGCGTATCGTTTTTTAATTGACTGCCGTACCCTGAGCTTGTCGAAGGGTACATTCCTCGGTATTTAATACTTTTTCCTTGACATTTATTTTTTTCAAGGTTATATTAAGTTTATGAATATGAAAAATCAGTATGCACGTTCAAACCTTTTAAGCCCGATCGGCCTGCTTCTAGTCGTGGTAAGCGTGGTCATTATTACCCCATTCAAAGGGGCGGGCGTTTAGTTTTTTCAAACAAGAAAACAAAAAAAGGCCCGCTTCCCAAAAGAAGCGGGCCTTTTTTTTGCGTTTTATCGGATTTAGGCGGGGCGGGGCTTTGATGATCCTTGATTCACTACTGGAATTGAGGTATTTTAAATGTTTGTTTTGTCCAGCACTGTCGCCTGATTGGTTCTTTACTGTCAACATCAAAAAGTGGAGGGTACTTTGAAAAAGACCGGTGCTGAAATACTCGTTGACGCATTGATCCGGGAAAAGGTCGAATATGTTTTCGGCTATCCGGGCGGACAGGTCATCCCGATCTTCGACGCCTTTTACCAGAAAAAGGAAATCAAGATCGTTTTAACGCGCCATGAACAGGCGGCGGCGCACGCGGCCGAGGGCTATGCGCGGGCCACGGGCAAGGTGGGCGTTTGCTTGGCCACGTCCGGCCCCGGGGCCACGAACCTGATAACGGGGATCGCCGACGCGTATCTCGATTCCATTCCCATCGTCGCGATTACCGGCCAGGTGCCCACGTATAACCTTGGCACCGATGCGTTTCAGGAGGCCGACACGATGGGCATATCCACTCCGGTGACCAAGCACAACATGCTGGTCAAGGACATCCGGGAATTCCCGCGGATGATCAAAGAGGCGTTTTATATCGCCTCGACCGGACGGCCCGGCCCCGTGCTCATCGACGTTCCCGGCGACATTTCGCGCGGGACCCTTGACAATTACGAGTATCCCGAGAGCGTTTCTATACGGAGTTACAATCCGACGATCGTCGGGCACCCGCGGCAGATCGAAAAGGCCGCGGAAATGATTAAAAACGCCAAGCGGCCGATTATCTTCGCGGGCGGCGGCGTCATCACCTCCGGCGCTTCGACCGAACTTTTCGAGCTTGCGATAAAAATAAACGCCCCGGTGACGCTTTCACTCATGGGGCTCGGGGCGTTTCCGGGCGAACACGAGCTGTTCATCGGCATGCCGGGCATGCACGGCTCGCGCACCGCGAACCAAGCCTTGCAGGAAACGGACTGCATCATTTCGATCGGCGTTCGTTTCGATGACCGCGTCACGGGCCATGTCGCGTCGTTCGCCCCGAAGGCGAAAATCATACACCTTGACATCGACCCGGCAACGATCTCGAAAATCGTGAAGGTCGACATTCCGGTCGTGGGCGATGCGAAAAACATTTTGACGACGCTCAATAAAATCGTCACGCCGCGCACGACCTCGGAATGGAACGAACAGATCAAAAAGTGGAAAGGGGAGCGGCTTTTTTCCTATAAGCATTCCGAAAAAGCCATAAAGCCGCAATACGTGATAGAGCAGATTTATGAACTGACAAAAAATACGGCCACGATCATTACCACGGAAGTGGGCCAAACGCAAATGTGGGCCGCGCAATACTATAAATATTCCCTGCCGCGCACCTTCATTTCATCGGGCGGGCTGGGGACCATGGGCTTCGGGATGCCCGCGGCAATGGGCGCCGCGCTTGCGTGTCCGGGAACGCTGGTCATCGACATCGCGGGCGACGGATCCATTCAGATGAACATACAGGAGCTGGCCACCATATCGATCAACAAAATACCCGTTAAAGTCGCGATCATCAACAATGAATATCTCGGCATGGTCCGTCAATGGCAGGACCTGTTCTGGAACAAGCGGTACAGTTCAACGTGTTTGCGCGGCGGTTTTTTGTGCGTGGATTGCAAAGGACCTGCCCACTGCAAGACAAAATACGTGCCCGATTTCGTACGCCTGGCGGAAAGCTATAATATACTCGGGCTTAGGGCCACAAAACATGCGGACGTTGTCCAGGTGCTTAAACAGGGGCTTGAAGCGGACGGCCCGGCGATCATGGAATTCATCGTGCCGCCTGAAGAAAACGTGTTCCCCATGGTTCCGGCCGGCAAACCGATCGATCAGGCATTGGAGGAATTATGAGCATTCGCACAATATCCGTTCTGGTCGAGAACCACAGCGGAACGCTGTCGCGCATCGCGGGTCTTTTTTCGGCCCGAGGATACAATATATCGAGCCTCACCGTCGGTGAGACCGAGGACCCTTCGGTCTCGCGCATGACTATCGTCGTCGGCGGCGACGAGAACGTTATTGAGCAGGTTGTCAAGCACCTCAACCGGCTTATCGACGTCATCAAGGTGATCGATTTCGGAAACGCGCCGCTCATCGAACGCGAGCTCATTCTGGTCCGCATTGATTCCACAAAGTCAAACAGGCACGAGATCGTGGAACTTGCGGACATATTCGGCGCGACCGTGGCCCATGTGTCGGCAACATCGATCACCTTTGAGCTGTCGTCGACCTGCGACAAGGTAAATGATTTTATCAACCTTATCAAGCCGTACGGGGTAAAAGAGCTCATTCGTACGGGTAAAATCGCCATGGCGCAACCGAAGAAATAGGTGCCTAAGGACGACCTCACCCTAACACCCCTTTCCCCTCTTTCCCTCTCCCAATGGGAGAGGGAAAGAGGGGTGGTCCTGAGCGAAGCCGAAGGACCGGGGAGAAAAGGTGAGGTCAAATGTACTTAAGAAAACTAACATTTTTTTATACCCATCATTAACAAAAAGGAGCCCGTTCTATGGCAATCATCGATTTCGGCGGAACAAAGGAAAAGGTTATAACACGCAAGGAGTTTTCACTTGACAAAGCCCGTAAAGTCCTTAAAAACGAAGTCGTTGCGGTCATCGGTTACGGCGTACAGGGGCCCGCGCAGTCGCTCAACATGAAGGACAACAAAATCAATGTCATCATCGGCCAGGCCAAGGAATACAAAAAAGACTGGGACCGCGCAATCGCCGACGGCTGGGTCCCCGGAAAAACGCTCTTCAGCATCGAAGAGGCCGTACAAAAAGGGACTATCATCCAGATGCTGGTGTCCGACGCGGCACAACGATTAATATGGCCGACGGTCAAGAAAAACCTGAAGCCCGGCGACGCGCTGTACTTTTCGCACGGGTTCTCTATTGTCTACAAGGACCAGACCAAGGTCGTCCCGCCGAAAAACGTCGACGTGATCATGGTCGCGCCGAAGGGAAGCGGCACGTCCGTACGCCGCAATTTCCTGTCGGGCGCGGGCATCAACTCGAGCTTTGCGGTGTTCCAGGACGCAACGGGGCGGGCCGAGGAACGCTGCCAGGCGGTGGGAATCGCCGTGGGATCGGGCTACCTTTTCCCCACGACATTCCAGAAAGAAGTGTACAGCGACCTCACGGGCGAGCGCGGCGTGCTTATGGGCGCCCTGGCCGGGGTCATGCAGGCCCAGTATGACGTCCTTCGTAAAAACGGCCATTCGCCGTCGGAAGCGTTCAACGAAACCGTGGAGGAACTCACGCAGAGCCTGATCCGTCTTGTCGATGAAAACGGCATGGACTGGATGTATTCGAATTGCTCGGCAACGGCCCAGCACGGCGCCCTCAAGTGGAGGCCGATTTTCAGGAAGGCGAATGTGCCGGTTTTCGAAAAGCTTTATGCATCGGTCAAGATCGGCCAGGAAACAAGGGAAGTCATCCGGGACTGCGGCGGCAAGGATTATAAAAAGTTCCTTGAAAAGAAACTTGCCGAAATCCACGATTCCGAAATGTGGCAGGCAGGCGCCGCCGTCCGGTCGCTACGACCCAAGGAAAAAGCCAAAGAAATTACTTCGGTCACCAAAGGTGTGGGCGGACGGGGAAAGAATTAAAATCCTTGATCAATTGTAGGGGTTCGCCATGGCAAACCCTTACCGTCAAAGCAGGACAATCATGAAAGACAAAGTCTTCATATTCGATACCACGCTGCGCGATGGGGAACAGGCATTGGCCTCTTCCCTGTCGGTGGACCAGAAAATGCGCATTGCCCGGCAACTGGCAAGGCTTAACGTCGACATCATCGAGGCCGGGTTTCCCATTTCTTCTCCGGGCGATTTTGAATCGGTTTCAACCATCGCCAGGGAAATAAAAGGGCCAATCATCTGCGGCCTGGCGAGGCTCACCGAAAAAGACATCGTCGCATGCGGCAAAGCCCTGAAGCATGCCAAGCGTCCGCGCATCCATACGTTCGTGGGCACGTCGGCCATTCATATGGAAAAGAAATTGCGCAAAACCAATGACGAAGTGATCGACATGGCCATACGCGCGGTCAAGCTCTGCAGGAAATACTGCGACGACGTTGAATTTTCACCCGAGGACGCGGGACGCACCGATCCCGATTTCCTGTGCAGGATCGTTGAGACCGCCATACGGTGCGGCGCGACGACCATAAACATCCCCGACACCGTGGGGTACACGTCGCCCGAAGTGTTCGCGTCGATCATCGACGACGTATTCAACCGCGTCCCGAACATCGACAAGGCCATCATCTCGGTGCATTGCCATAACGACCTGGGCATGGCAACCGCGAATTCGGTGACCGCGGTCGCGCACGGCGCGCGCCAGGTGGAATGCGCTGTCAACGGCCTTGGGGAGCGCGCCGGAAACGCTGCCCTGGAAGAGGTCGTGATGGCGCTTAAAGTGCGGTCCGACATATTCAAGGTCACAACGGGAATCGACACCAGGGAAATAGTCCATACGAGCAAGCTCGTGCGGGACATCTGCAACATGCCGGTGCAGCCGAATAAGGCGGTGGTCGGGAGCAATGCGTTCGCGCATTCATCGGGGATCCATCAGGACGGCGTGCTGAAATCCCGCTCAACCTACGAAATCATGACGCCGCAGTCCATCGGGCTGAAAGACAACCGGATGAACCTCACCAGCCGCTCGGGAAGCCACATGGTCAAATCAAGGCTGGTCGCGCTGGGATACGCGGAAAAGGAGATCAATCTTGAAAAATTTTACCAGCGTTTCATCGAGCTTGCCGACAAGAAGGGCACGGTCTACGATGACGACCTGGTGGCGATCATGGAGTCGAAAAGCGCCGACGACATGAAAGACGCTTTCGTGCTTGAATATCTTAATGTGTCAAGCGGCCGGAAAACCGTCCCAACGGCCACGGCGCGGATCATTGTCCGCGGAAAGGCCTTTTTTGAGGCGGCCTGCGGCGACGGCGCCGTAGACGCGGCCACCAAGGCCATCGACCGGATCGTGGGCTATAAAATCGCCATTGAGGACTTCAGCCTGACGTCGCTTACCGAAGGCAGGGAAGCTCTGGGAAAGGTGAAGATCGTGGCGCGGTCGGACTCCGGCGTTTTTACCGGCGTCGGCACGAGCACCGACATCGTTGAGGCCTCGGCGCTCGCCTATATGGACATTGTCAATAAAATCGAACGGTTGAAGAAGTTCAATAAAAAATTGCCGTCGGCTTAGTCCCTCTTAGCTTTTGGACGATAATTTATTATCGTTCGAAAGGTTAGAGGGACTTACCTGATGCCTGTCACAGGCAGCAGGTTACCCAATGAAAGGTGTGTCTCATGAAACATCCTCATTTGTTGTCGCAGAGCAGCACGGCGCTGCTCATTATCGACATGCAGGAAAAATTTAGGGAAGCAATACCCCGTTTTGACGACCTTGTCGAAAATATCGCGCGGTGCGTGCTGACGTTCCAGATGTTCGACATGCCCATCCTCGTGACGGAACAGTATCCGGCGGGATTAGGGAGTACCGTTGACCCGATCCGAAAGCTCTTTAATTTCCTGGAGGTCACGGAAAAGCTGGAGCTTTCCGTGACCGAAAACCCGCATTTCCTGGCGCAGGTCAATCCGCTTGACATTAAAACGTTCGTGGTGTGCGGCATTGAGACCCATGTGTGCGTCAACCAGACCGCGCTTTCGCTCATTGACAAGGGAATGCAGGTGCACGTGGTGGCCGATGCGGTGCATTCCAGACATGCGCTCGACCATACTATTGCATTGCGTAAAATGGAGCTTGCGGGCGCCCATATAACCACCACGGAAATGTGTCTTTTTGAACTGGTGGAAAAGGCGGGCACCGAAAGTTTTAAAAATATCCAACGGATGGTACGAGGAAAATTCGTTCCCGGCAGACTTGCCGGCAAACCTTCCGGGCCGGTATTAAAAAAAGACCTTCGCCCGTCCGAACCGGTATTGCCGATTGAAGAAACCAAGCACATCGCGCAACAGGGGCCCGCTCCCAAGCAAGCCGTATCTGTTATTGAGGAGAAGGCCCCGTCGTCGGAAACCGCGGATGCTTTACCGGTAGCGGAAAAAAGAAATGACAACCAGGTAGATATAGACGCCGTGGACGACATACTCGGTTCGATCAGCAATGAAGCGGACATTCTTACCGCCGACAGCGAAAAAACGGAAAGTGAATTGAACAAGGATTTGGGTGAAATTGATGTGCTCCTTAAAAACCTTGAAAATGACATTAAAAAGGAATAATGATCAGGATTTTCTTGATTAGGTTCTGTAGGCGAATTATATACGCGTTTCGCGTAGATAATTACCCGTACAGAACCTTATCCACCTTGTGGGTTAAAATTGGATTAACATGATTTTTACTATGGAAAAAGATTTTTTAATATGTATCTCATTTGAATTAATCCATTAAAAATAGCGAGGTTTTCTCCATGAAATCATACAACATCGCGCTCATGC
>Ga0182017_10000040_pt1 | contig 87388 bp, 70 predicted proteins | sample 712E3DmetaG_FD_120492 | JGI IMG/M metagenome (GOLD analysis project Ga0182017, IMG submission 120492) | Permafrost microbial communities from Stordalen Mire, Sweden - 712E3D metaG | ecosystem: Environmental > Terrestrial > Soil > Wetlands > Permafrost | place: Sweden: Stordalen | collected... | reverse complement strand
TCTCGTCGAGGCCCACGGTGAGCGCCTCGATCTCGCGGACGGACATGCCGCCGTAGGTCAGGAAGCCTTCGTATAGCGGGACGAGGGCCCGCATCTGCTTGTAGAGGTCCTCGGACTTCATGGCGATGCCGCCGCCGCGGGCGCAGCCGAGCTTGCGGGCCGAGAAGTAGATGATGTCCATCAGACCCGAGATCTCGAGCGTGATGTCGCGGATGGAGGCGTTCTTGTAGGCCGCCTCGCGGGTCTTGATGAACCAGAGGTTGTCGGCCAGCAGGCTGGCGTCGAACACGACGATCAGGCCGTGCTTGTCGCAGACCTTGCGGACCGCGTGCATGTTCGCGAGCGAGATGGGCTGACCGCCGATGAGGTTCGTGCCCGCCTCGAGGCGCACGAAGGCGATCTTGTCGGCGCCGTGCTTGGCGATCAGGGCCTCGAGCTTGGCCGTGTCCATATCGCCCTTGAACAGTTCTTCACTCGTCGTCTCGAGGGCGACGTCGCGGTAGATCTCCTCGACCGAGCCGCCGTTGAGCGTGATGTGGGCCTTGGTCGTGGTGAAGTGATAGTTCATCGGCACGATCTGGCCGGGCTTGACGAAGACCTGACTGAGGATGTTCTCGGCTGCGCGCCCCTGATGGACCGGCAGGAGAAACTTGGTGCCGAAGATCTCGCGCACCTTCTCGTCGAACCGCGTATACGTGGCGCTGCCGGCGTACGAGTCGTCGGCGACCATCATCGCGGCCAGCTGGCGGTCGCTCATCGCGTTCACGCCGCTGTCCGTGAGCATGTCGAGGAAGACATCCGCGTTCTGGAGCAGGAACGTGTTGTTTCCGGCAGCCGTGACGCACCCGAGGCGCTCGTCCACGGGAAGCAGGTTCAGCTTCTGGACGATGCGGACCTTGTGCATCTCAAGCGGCACGCTCTCGCCTTGGAACTTGACGAACGCCATTCCCATTCCTCCTGAAGGTTCGAAAACGCCCATCTCCTCGTCCGAGCCTGAGGGCAGTGCGCGGGTGCGAGGCCGGTGACGGTCGGCCAGATCCGCACCAACGCAGAGTACGTCACGGCGATGGCGCCGTGTGCCTCGTCCGGCGCAGTCAGGCGAGAACGACGCCCCATCTTCTCCTTCACCAGCATTGGGAATGGGCCGTCCCCTGGTGCCAAGCCCGGAACGTCGTTCAACGCCACGGCCTCGTCGACTTGGTGTCGAACCCGCGGCAACTCCGCGGCTCCTGGGTACCTCCTTTCGGGTAGAGTCCACCTGGCAGGAAACGAGTTGGACCAGGGGACGCCCGAACCGTCGGTTTCGGAGGATGGGTGCGTGAGGATGGCCGAGGGTCGCGCGACGATCGAAGGCACTTCGAGTTCAGCCCCTACGGATGGGCTCCCGGGCGCGACCGAGGCGCCTGCGGCAACGGTCACTCCGCCCGTGGAACGCGAAGGGCTCCGCATGGGCGGTCTCGATGCTCTTCGGATGTTCGCGGCGGCGCTTGTCTTCATCAACCATCTCGCCATATACGGCGGCATCGACTTCGGGCCGCTCGAAGTGTTCGCGCTGCACGGGGGTGTCGGCGTGATCGTGTTCTTCGTCCTGAGCGGCTACCTGCTCATCCGGCCGTTTCTATATGCGCCTGTTCCGTGGCGGTCGTATGCGCTCCGGCGCCTTGCTCGGATCCTCCCCGCCTACTATCTGGCGCTCGTTGGATCGAGCTTCATCATGCTCAACACTCAACTCCTTCAGCATCCCCTCGAGTATCTGACGCTCACCCAGAACTACGATCCGGCGGTTAGCAGGACTTTCGTCGATGTTAGCTGGACGCTGACGATCGAGCTCGCCTTCTATGCCGTCGTGCCCTTCATAGCGGCCGGACTATCCGTCCTATCGCGACTCCGAGCCCTCGAGGCGGTCGTCATCGGAATGGCGGCATCGTTCGTCGGGGTCATATGCACGCTCGCGTTCTACCGCGGGTCGAATCTCGTTTACGTATATATGCCATTCTTCTTGTGGGTGTTCGGTCTGGGGATCCTGCTCGCCCTTGTGGAGCGCGACTGGGCACCGCGCTTGAGGGTCATGGAACGCCACGGGTTATGGGTAGGCCTGGTTCTCCTGGTATGCGCCCTCTACATCGGCGCATACGCTCCGCTCGACCTGCCGACGGCAGCGGCAGCGATCTGTCTCGTCGCCGCTCTACGGCGACGACGGGCGCCATCGTGGGCGGCGGTGTTGGGCGATCGCTGCTCGTACTCGTTCTACCTCTGGCACGAGCAGATCATCCGGGCATTGGGCGGGTTCACTGCCGGGTGGCCAGTCGCGATAATCGCCGGGCCGGCGTCGATCGCCATCTCCCTCGTGTCGTACAAGGTTGTCGAGCGGCCGGCTCAGCGATGGGCCGCGCGGAGGTCGCGGGCCGCGACCGAAGCCAGGCGTGCGCCGGCTGACGTGGCGCCCGCCGTGGGCGAGGGCTCGGGCCCGCCCCGACCCTGACCTCCGCCCATCGCAGGCCATGGCGTGCAGCGTCCGGCGCACCCACCCCAAAACCCAGGGGCCCCAGGCGACCGCCAGCTATGCTTCACGCTGGCGGACGGCGCGGTTCGCGGTCCGAGGCATTCGTCCGCAGCTGGCGGAGGTACGAAGTCGCCATGTTGACCGCAGCACAAGTGCGCGAGGCGCGCTCTCGAGCAGACGACCTCGACATCTTGACCGACCCCGAGATCACCCGGTTTACCCGAGTATTCCGACTGACGTGAGACTCCGCCCGTATCTGCTGCTGATCTGCCTGGCCCTCGTCTGGGGGGTCAACTGGCCGGTCACCAAGATCGGCCTTCGCGATCTCCCGCCGTTCAGCTACGGCGTGGTGCGAGTCATCACGGGGCTGGCCCTGGTAGTCGGCGTGTTGGTGGCGCGCCGCGGCCTGTCGCTTCCGGACCGCCGCGACGTCCCGGTCGTCCTGTCGGTCGGCCTCGTGCAGATGGCCGCCGCGATCGCCTTCATGAACCTGGCCCTGCCGCTGGTCTCGGCCGGTCGGTCGTCGATTCTCGTGTATACGATGCCGCTGTGGGTCGGGCTCTTCCAGCTGCCGGCTCTGCGCGCCTCGGGCGCCGCCAGGCAAGTCGTCGGGTTGCTGATCGGTCTGGCCGGGATCGGATTGCTGCTGAACCCGCAGTCGATCGACTGGGGGTCGCAAGGCCAGCTGCTCGGCAGCGCCGCCCTTCTCTTCAGTGCCGCGCTGTGGGCGGTGACGACGATCCAACTCCGCCGCCACGACTGGCACGGAACGCCGTTCAGCCTGATGCCGTGGCAGCTCCTGATCGCGCTGGTGCCGCTCGGTGTCTTCGCATTCGCGCTCGAGGCCGGCAGGGCCATCAACTGGACGCCGACGGCCATTGCGGCCGTCTTCTACAGCGGCCCGATCGCGACCGCCTTCGCCTACTGGCTCAGCCAGTCCATCTCGCGCTCGCTCAGTCCGCTGGCGACGACGATGGGCTTCCTGGCCGTCCCGGTTGTCGGCCTGGCGTCGTCCTGGGTCATGCTCGGCGAGCCGCTGACCTTGCTCGACCTCGCGGGCGCGGCCACGACCTTCGTCGGCATCGTGGTCGTGTCCACATACTCACGAGCCGCCGCCGCGGGCGTTGACCCTGTGATCGCTCTGCCGGATCAGATGGAGACGGTCGCACCGGACGTGTGACGCTCGCGCCGTCGCCCTCGCCAGACCGTGACGCGGCCGGCGCCCTGAACCTTCCAGGTGCCGTCGCGACCGACGAGGGCGGTGTTCTCGTCTATCCCTACGACGAGCGCGCCCTTTGGAGCGGTAAGGGTCAGCGGCGCGACCAGCGTCTCCGGGATGGCGTCGTAGTGGGGGATGATCACGAGACCGGGGGCCAGGCCCAGCCCCTCCTGCCACCCGAAGGGCGGCCGGAGAAAGCCGCGGCCGCCGATCTGGGGCTGGTATCCGCCCAGCACCATCGCCCCGGCGGAGCAACCCGCGATGACGGCGCCGCGCGCATGCGCCTCTCTCAATGCCGCCTCCGCCGCGCTGCCGCGGAGTATCGCCAACAGGTGGCCCGGCTTGCCGCCGGAGAAGTAGACGAGGTCCGCGTCCGCGATCTTCGCGACCGCCAGCGGGTCGTCGGCCGACTCGCGATCCCTGATGAGCACCGAGGCGGGCACGGCCCCGAGGGCGGCGAAGTGGGCCTCACCGCGGGTCGCCCAGCCCTGGAAGACGGCCTCGCCATCCGGCCACGAGGCCGTTGGCACTATGGCCACGCGCGGCCGGTCGCGGCCGGTCGCCGCCAGCAGCGCTCGGTCCACCTCGTCCATTGCCGGGGTGAACTCGCCGGATCCAACCAGGGCGATGATCCCGTTCATGGCGGCCGAGTCTACCTGAGTCGTTGCGGTACCTTCCGCGCCGCGCCCGCTCGGCCGATCGGGCGCAACGGCCTTTCTGGGCCGGGAGCCTTGGCCATGATCACGGATCGCAGCTCCAACGCCGGCATCCGGAGCATCGGGTAAAGTTTGGCGTCGGGCGGTACAAGCGCCGATGGAGCCCGGCATCCTCGATCCGGCCCGCGTCGGCGAGGGGTAAATGGGCCAGCGCCGGTCCGCTTCGGAATGGTAACGTCCATCCCGCGCGCCGAGCGAGCCGGTGGGATGCCCTGGCAGCGGCCGCAGATTCGGCTTCGGCGGAGTAACCAGGAGGAGTTCGTGCAATTCGGGCACTTCGACGACGAGACGCGGGAATACGTCATCACGCGTCCCGACACGCCCTGGCCCTGGATCAACTACCTGGGCAGCGAAGCCTACTTCGGTCTCATCTCGAACACCGCCGGAGGCTACTCCTTCTATCGCGACGCCCGTCTGCGGCGCCTGACCCGCTACCGCTACAACAACGCGCCGGTGGACCTGGGCGGCCGGTACATCTATCTGCGCGACGACGAGTCGGGCGATTTCTGGAGCCCGAGCTGGCAGCCGACTCAGAGCGACCTCGAGGACTACAGCTGTCGCCAGGGTCTCGGCTACTCGACCATCGGCTCACGCTACCGAGGCATCCGGGCCGAGACGTGCTACTTCGTGCCCCTCGGCGAGAACCTCGAGATCTGGCGAGTGAGGATCACCAACGAGCGGCCGGAGGCGGCGAAGGTCTCGCTCTTCAGCTCGATCGAGTTCTGCCTCTGGGACGCCAACGACGACGCCACGAACTTCCAGCGCAACTACTCCATCGGCCAGGTGGAGATCGAGGACGGCGTCATCTACCACAAGAGCGAGTACCGCGAGCGGCGCGACCACTTCGCCTACTTCGCCTGCTCGGAGCCGCTGGCCGGCTACGACACTCAGCGCGACGCGTTCCTTGGGCCGTATCGCGGCTGGGATCGCCCGATCGTCGTGGAGCAGGGCCAGGCCACCGATTCGGAGGCCCACGGCTGGCAGCCGATGGGTTCGCATCATGTCCGGCTCGAGCTGGCCGCCGGCGAGACGAAGGAAGTCATCTTCGTGCTCGGCTACAGCGAGAACCCCAAGGACGATAAGTTCGATCCGCCCGGCTCCCAGAGAATCAACAAGAAGCGGGTCAAGCCCGTCATCGATCGATACCTCCGCCCCGAAGTGGTCGCCAAGGCGTTCCAGGACCTGCGCGATCACTGGACCCGGCTGCTCGGCATCGTCCAGGTCGAGACCGGCAACGAGCACATCGATCGCATGGTCAACATCTGGAACGCCTACCAGTGCATGGTGACGTTCAACCTGTCGCGCTCGGCCTCCTACTTCGAATCGGGCATCGGTCGGGGCATGGGTTTCCGTGACTCGAACCAGGACCTGCTGGGCTTCGTTCACATGGTCCCCGCGCGCGCGCGCGAGCGAATCCTCGATATCGCCGCTACCCAGCTTCCGACCGGCGGGGCCTATCACCAATACCAGCCCCTCACCAAGCGCGGCAACAACGACGTCGGCTCCGGCTTCAACGACGACCCGGCCTGGCTCGTCCTGGCCGTGGCGGCCTACCTCAAAGAGACCGGCGACGCCAGCATCCTCGACGAGCCGGTCGCCTACGACAACAAGCCCGGCTCCGAGCAACCGCTCTACGACCACCTGCAGCGCTGCGTCGGGTACACCCTCGACCGCCTCGGTCCCCACGGCCTGCCGCTCATAGGTCGAGCCGACTGGAACGACTGCCTCAACCTCAACTGCTTCTCGGACACGCCCGGCGAGACCTTCCAGACGACCGAGAACAAGGCCGGCGGTGTCGCCGAGTCGGTCTTCATCGGCGGGATCTTCGTTCTCGCGGCCGACGAGATGGCGGCCATCGCGGGCTTGCGCAGGGACGGCGCCGAGGCGGGTCGCTGCCGCGAGGCTTCCGCGAAGATGGCGGAGGTCGTCAAGACGGCCGGCTGGGACGGCGATTGGTTCCGTCGCGCCTACGACTTCTCGGGGGCCGCCATCGGTTCGTCCCAGAATGCCGAAGGCCAGATCTTCATCGAGCCGCAGGGCATGTGCGTCGTCGCCGGCATCGGTCTCGACGACGGCAAGGCGGTCAAGGCACTGGCGTCGGTTCGCGAGCGGCTGGCCACACCCCACGGGATCGTGCTACTGCAGCCCGCATTCACCCACTACTACATCGAGCTGGGCGAGATCTCGTCGTTCCCCCAGGGATACAAGGAGAATGCCAGCGTCTTCTGCCACACCAACCCGTGGCTCATGATCGCCGAGGCTCGGGCCGGCAACGGCGAAGGCGCGCTGGACTACTACCTTCGCATCAACCCGTCCGTTCGCGAGACGATCTCCGAGATCCATCGCTGCGAGCCGTACGTGTACTCGCAGATGATCTCGGGCAAGGACGCTCCGGTCCAGGGCGAGGCCAAGAACTCCTGGCTCAGCGGCACGGCCGCGTGGAACTTCGTGGCCATCACCCAGTGGATCCTCGGCATCCGCGCCGAGCACGATGGCCTGCGCATCGACCCCGTCGTGCCCGCCGACTGGGGCGACTTCAAGGTGACGCGACGCTTCCGCGGGGCTTCCTACAGCATCACCGTCCGCAAGTCCAAGGGCTCGACGGGTAGAGTGACCCGACTCACGGTCGATGGCTTCAAGATTGACGGCAACCTGATCCCGCTCCCGACCCGGCCGGGCGGGTCTTTCGATGTCGAAGCGTTCGTCGAATAGCGAGGCACAGATTGTCCGAGGTTCGGGTTCGCCCCGGCGAGAATGCGTACGGCTACTTCGACGAGGCGGCTCGCGAATACGTCATCAACACGCCCGATACCCCAACGCCGTGGATCAACTACATCGGCGAGGGGCGCTACGGCGGGATCGTGTCCAACACGGGCGGCGGTTACTCCTTCGACTGCGACCCGCGGCATAGGCGCGTAACTCGCTACCGCTACAACTCGATCCCGGTCGATCAGCCCGGCCGGTACATCTACCTGCGTGACGCGGACTCGGGCGAGTACTGGACCTTCACCGGCCGTCCGACCCACACCGTGCTCGACTCCTACGAGTGCCGCCACGGCGCCGCCTACACGAAGATCGCCGGCGGGTACAAGGGGATCGCCGCCGAAGTGACCTACTTCGTGCCGCTCAGTCCCATCGACGAGCCCGCCCAGTGCGAGCTATGGGTCCTGAAGGTTCGCAACACCGGCCCGGCGCCTCGTCGTTTGCGTTCATTCAGCTACGCCGAGTTCAGCTTTGCCGACGCGTTCAACGATCAGACGAACCTGGATTGGGCCCAACACATCCTCTTCAGCAACTGCGAGAGCGGGGTCATCCAGGTTGGGACCAAGTTCAACCCGCTGACCTTCTTCTTCGGCAGCAGCGAAGTGCCGGCCGGCTTCACGTGCGATCGCGAGGACTTCGTCGGTTTGGGGCGCGATCTGGCCAACCCCATCGTCGTGGAGACGGGCGAGCCGTCGAACGCCGGATCGCCGCGAGGCAACAGCATCGGTTCGTTGACCCACGACATCGAGCTTGCCCCGGGCGAGGAACGCCAGATCGTCTACATCATGGGCGCGACCGAGAAAGCGGCCGAGATCGGTCGGGTCATCGCCCGCTTCTCCGACCCCGCCGAAGTCGTGTCCGCTTTCCGGGCGCTGCGGGACGACTGGTCGGTCTTCCTATCGCGCTTCACGGTGGAGACGCCCGACGCGGACACCGACGCCATGATCAACTTCTGGAACCAGGTCCAGTGCCGGACGACGCTGTACTGGTCCCGCTTCGTCTCCGGCTACGAGACGGGGCTCGGCCGCGGCATGGGGACGCGCGACAGCGGCCAGGACACGCTCGGAACGATGCACACCGTCCCCGACCACGCTCGCCGCGTCCTGACGACCATCTGGAAGATGCAGTTCGCCGACGGCCACACGTGGCACCAGTTCTTCCCGCTCACACAGGAGGGCGGTCCGGGCCTGGCCTCGGAGTACCCGGACTGGCCGCAATGGTTCAGCGACGACCATCTCTGGCTGGTCATCTCCGTCTGCGCATATCTACGCGAGACCGGTGACTTCGACTACCTCGAGCAGAAGGTCCCGTACGTGGATCACGCCGAAGAGACGGTTTGGGAGCACATGCTCCGCGCGGTCGACTTCACCCTCGAGCACCTCGGGCCGCACGGCCTGCCGCGCTCCGGCTTCTCCGACTGGAACGACACCCTCAACGTCGATCACGGCTCGGGTAAGGCCGAGAGCGTCTGGACGGCGATGCAGTTCTGCCGCGCCCTGGGCGATCTCGATGAGCTATGCCGCAAGCTCGATCGACCGGCGGAGGCCGGGCGCTTCGGCGACGTCAACGCCTCGATGGCGACGGCGATCAACGAGCACGCCTGGGACGGCGCCTGGTACCTGCGGTCTTTCGACGACGACGGGCTGCCGATCGGAGTATCCGGCGCGGCCCACCATGCGATAGACCTGATCACTCAGAACTGGAGCGTGATGGGCGGGGTCGCGTCGCCGGAGCGGGCCGAGCAGGCGATGCGTTCCGCGGACGAGAAGCTCAACACCCGATACGGCATCGCTCTGATGTGGCCGCCGTACGACGGCTTCGATCCGCGCGTATGCGGGACCTCGACCTTCCTGCCGGGAGCCAAGGAGAACGGCGGCATCTTCTGCCACGCCAACACGTGGTCGATCGTGGCCGCGGCGATGCTCGGCCAGGGCGACGAGGCGTACAAGTACTACCGCCAGATCCTGCCGCTGGCCCGCACCGACTGCGACGTGTACAAGGTCGAGCCGTACACATACCCGCAGAACATCTGCGGTCCGACGCATCCGTCCTTCGGCTTGGCCCGCAACGCCTGGCTGACCGGCACCGCGGCCTGGACCTTCGTCGCCGCCACGCAATGGATCCTGGGCATCCGGCCAACCTACGACGGCCTGCGCGTGGCCCCGGTGCTGCCGGCCGCGTGGCCGAGCTTCACGGCTCACCGCGAGTTCCGGGGCACGGCCTACGAGATCTCCGTCCGCCGCGAGGGCCCGGGCAACGGCGTGTCGATGGTCGTGGACGGCGCGGCGGTACGCGGCGACGTCGTTCCGCTGCCAAGGCCCGGAACGAGCCGCGTCAAGGTGGACGTGGTCCTCAAGTAGCCGCGCGGCGGGCTGCCTAGATGTAGGTGTCGACGACCGACCGAACCCGCAGCCGGATCTGCTCCACCGAGCGACCGGGCGGAAGCCGAAGCTCGACCTCGATCCGGCGGCCGGCCGGGAGGTCGAAGTAGTTGTCGCTGAAGAGGGCGTCCATGCCTTCTATCGACAACTCGACCCAGCGGACCAGTGTGTCGGATTGGAGCCGAACGGTCGCCGTCGTCGGTGCGCCGGGCGCCGCCGAAGGACCGGTGCCGTCGACCGAGGGGTACGTGTCGAGGGTGATGTTCGGGGGCCGAAGGGCGAGGTGCTTGTCCGGCACGAACGGCGTTATCACGATTGCGCGCCTGACGCCGCCCTCGAGCAGCTCGGCCACCAGCACGACGGACTCCCGATCCGCGGCCGGGACCGGCAGATCGATGGAGCAGACGGTCTTTGTCGCCAGCCCCGGCGCCACGACCAGGACGCTCGCGTCGGCCTCAACGCTGCCGTCCAGCCTCTCCAACGACCAGCGGACCTCGCCGTGCCACGCCACCGGCAGGTCGTTGGTGAGATAGAGAGCGGCGGTCCCGCCGTCCTCCGCCACCGAACAGGATAGGAGCACGGGGGCGTAGAACCGGCGTGTGGCGTACTGGAGCGCCTTCCATCGCCCGAAGTAATCGATGCTCGACCATGACGAAACCGGCCAGCAATCGTTGAGCTGCCAGTACAGGGCGCCGCCGCAGACCGAGCGTTCGCGTCGCCAGTGCTCCACTCCGACGCGCATCGCCTCCGCCTGCAGGATCTGGCTGAGATAGGCCAGGCCCTCGAAGTCGCGGGGGAGCCGGAACTGCTGCGCCAGGTAGTACAGGATGCGGGCGTTCCCGACGCGGCAGCGCTGATGGTGGTCCAGCACCGGCGACCCGAGGTTCCAGTCGGCCGGGTCGGGTGCGAACGCCGCCACGGTGGCGATGGCCGGGAGTGATTCGAAACCGAACTCGCTGACGAAGCGATAGGTCTCGTGGCCGTAGGCCGAGAAGGGCGCGAGGGCGTGCCAGACGACCCATTCGTGCTCATCGCCCCGACCCGCGCCGATCGGTACCTCGAGGGGCCGGCCCGAGGACGGCGAACTCGGCCAGTAAGGCGAGGCTCCATCCTCGGCCGCGACCCACGCCGGCAGTGTGGTCGAGAAGAAACGCAGGTAGGCCGCGCGCAGGTCGACGTTCTCGGGTCGGGTCCATCCCCAATCCACCCAGCCGCGCTCCATCTCGTTGTTGCCGCACCACAGGGCCAGGCAGGCTCGATGCCGCAGCCGCCGGACCTGGTCGCGGACCTCGACCGCCAGGTTGGCCAGGAAGTCGGGATCGGTCAGCGGGTAGACGCTGCAGGCAAACATGAAGTCCTGCCAGACGAGGATGCCGTGGCGGTCGCACAGGTCGTAGAAGGCCTCGGTCTCGTAGTAGCCGCCGCCCCAAACCCTGATCATGTTGTGGTTGGCATCCGCCGCGGCGCCGAGCAACGCGCCGAGTTGTGCCGGCGTGACGCGAGCCGGGAAGGAGTCCGCCGGAATCCAGTTGGATCCCTTGGCGAAGACCGGGACCCCGTTGACGACGAAGGTGAACGACTCGCCGGCCTCGTCGGGTTCGCGCCTGAGTTCGAGGGTGCGCAGGCCTACCTGGTAGTGCCGGACATCGAGCGGTCCGCCGGCTGCGGCCAGCTCGACCTCGATCCGGTAGAGCGGCTGGTCGCCCAGACCGTTGGGCCACCACAACTGCGGATCCGCGATCTCGACGGCGAGGTCGGCGGTCGAACCCTCGCCCGGCACGACCGATCTGGCGATCTGGCTGCGCCCGTCCGGATGCTGGACGCGCATCACCGCCTCCAGTTCGCCCGCCCGGCCGGGTGCCCGTTCGAGCTGCAGCTTCGCCGCGATCCCGGCCTGCCCGCCCGCCACCGTCTGAGAGATCCCGACGTCGACGAGCCGGCCGACGCTCCAGGCCTCGACTCGAACGCCCTGCCAGAAGCCGACGTTCGCGAGCTTGGGTCCCCAGTCCCATCCGAAATGGCACGGCGCCTTGCGCAGATGCGGCGCGCCGGGGAGCTGCTCGGCCGGAGAGTCGAGATGTCGCTTCGAATCCAGCTCGGCGGCCTTGCGGACGGCCGATCGGAAGACCACCGCCAGCTCGTTCGCGCCCGGCCGGACCAGGCCGGTGATGTCCCACCGCCACGTCCGGAACATGTTGTCGGCGGCGCCGACCGGCTGCCCGTTGAGCCTGACCTCGGCCAGGGTGTCAAGGCCGTCGAAGACGAGGGCATAGCGTTCCTGGGAGGCGGTCTCGGGCTCCAGGATGAAGTCGCGTCGATACTCCCAATCGCGCTCGGCGACCCACCCGACGCGCAGCTCCTCGTCGCCCACGAACGGATCCGAGATGCGGCCCGCCGCCATGAGGTCGAGATGGACGCCGCCCGGGACCTGCCCGGGGAGCCACTCCTCTGCGCCGCACTCGCGCAGTTGCCAGGTTCCGTTAAGCGATTGCTTGATCACGCGTCTCCTCGATGCGCGACACGCTCCCGAGGGCGGGCCGGCCTCGGGAGCGCCGGGGTCGATCCGGCCGCGGCGCCGTACGCGGCCGGATCGCAAACCGGACCGTCAGGTTCGTCGCGGACCGTCAGGTTCGCGCCTTGACGAAGGCCACGATCTCGGGCAGATAGCCGTGAGCCAGGCACGTGACCGTGTCGGCGGCGCCGTAGTACACGGACAGACGGCCCGTCGGCCCGTCGAGCAGCGCCGCGCACGGGAAGGTCACGTTCTGGACGTCCCCGATCTGCTCGTAGGGAACTTGCGGCGCGATCATGTAGTCGCGGCTTCGCGCGATGACCTTCCAGGGCTCGTCCAGATCCAGCAGGGCGGCTCCGAACGAGTAGACGAAACCGTTGCAGGACGTCAGGACGCCGTGGTAGAAGAGCAGCCAGCCCTCGGGCGTCTCGATCGGGGTCGGTCCAGCGCCTACCTTCGTCGACTCCCAGGTCCAGGGGCGTGTGCCCATGACGTGGCGGTGGCGGCCCCAATGGATCAGGTCCGGGCTCTCCGAAAGGTAGATGTCGCCGAACGGGGTGTGTCCGTTGTCGCTCGGTCGGGAGAGCATCAGGTAGTAACCGCCGACCTTGCGCGGGAACAGGACCCCGTTGCGGTTGAACGGCAAGTACGCGTTGTCGAGCTGGTGGAACGTCTCGAAGTCGTGGGTATAGCCCACGCCGATGGTGGGGCCGTGGTACCCGTTGCACCAGGTCACGTAGTAGCGATCCTCGAGCCAGGTGACGCGCGGATCGTAGGCGTGAGTGAAGTTCTCCTGGATCTCGCCGACACGAGCGTCGGTGGCCCGCCACTCGATCGTCTTCGGTTCGATGGTCCAGTTGACCCCGTCGGCGCTATGGCCGGCGTGGATGTTCATCACGCGGGTGGTGTCGTCGATCCGAAACACGCCGGCGAAGGCGTCGCCGAACGGCACGACGGCCGAGTTGAAGATGCTGTTGGACCGCTCGATCAGGTCTCGCCTGATGATCGGGTTGCGGCTCGATCGCCACAGTACCGCCGAAGAGCCGGCCGGCCGATCCTCCCATGGGATGTTGGGGAGAGCGCTGGGGGGCGGGGCGCCGAAGCCTCGGCTGGTGTCTGAGGGCATCTTTGGACCTATCGCTATGCGGGCATGGGGTCGATGCGCACGGCCGGGGCGGCGCTCGGCTGCGCGAGGGTGTCGATTGCCCGGCTGGATTCCCGTTCAACCAGCGTCGGGCGGACGAAGGTCTGCGTCACGCATTCCTTGCCGAGTTCGAGTCGATGGGCCAGCAGCGTGACGGCGATGCGACCCATGCCGACTTTGTCCACAGCCATGGTGGTCAGAGCAGGCGAGACGAACCCCGCCAGGTCGATGTCGTCGAAGCCGACAACTGAGATCTGGTCGGGGATGGGCAGGCACTCCTGCCTGGCAGCCTGGAGGAGAGCGACCGCCACCAGATCGTTGGCACAGAAGACCGCGGTGACCTCCCGGTGGGCCTTGAGGTAGGTCAAGCAGGCGACGGCTGCCGACTCGGGCTGCCAGTAGAGGGCGTCGATGAAGTGGGGGACGAGCCCGGCTTCGGCGATTACCTGCTCGTAGCCCCGGCGCCGCTGCAGAATGCTGGGATAGGCCTGCGGCTCGGTGGCCAGGATGGCGATGTCGCGGTGGCCGATGGAGATCAGGTACTCGATCGCGGTCCTCGCCCCACCGACATTGTCGATCGCAACTGAGTCGAAGGCGTCGCGCTCCGCGTATCCGTCTACGAGCACGGCTGGAGGGGCGGCCTGAAGGACCTCGGCGGTCTCCTGTGACAGATGCGCGCCGACGACGATCAGGCCGTCGCATGTCCTGTCGGTGACGATGCGTGGGAGTTCGATGGGGTAGTAATGCTGGTCGACGGGCATGGTCGCCAGCATCAGGTCCATGTGATGACTGCGGCAGCTCCCCTGGATGCCGGCGATCACCGGAGCGTAGAAGCGGTTGGCTTCCTGCGATCCGCCGTGAACCGGGTTTATCACCAGGCCGATGGTCATGTGCCTAGCCTGCTGGCGCGATCCCGAGGCCTGAGCGCGATAGCCGAGCGCCGTGGCGGCTTCGAAGACACGCGTGCGAGTCGCCTCCGAGACGCCCACCTTGCCCCTCAGCGCCAGAGAAGCGGCGGCCGGAGAAAGCCCGACGGCAGCAGCGACGTCAGCGAGTGTCGCGGCCTTTCCCCCCTGTCGCACAGGCACCATGGTCCCTCTAATAACTGAAACTTTTAGCGAATGATATCAGCCACCCATTTCGGTGGTCAACATCGTGGAGACCAAATTGGGCCGTTTGTGAGGGCCAACGAAGGCGCCACGGCCAAGGATCTACTTGCGCTGTCACTTGTTCTACTAAAACTCAAGTACGCCATTCACATTGACAGGCTACTAAACGTGGTCTACTGTCCTGCTGCCGATCCCTGGCCCCCGTCACGGGGCATCCACGGAATCGGCGATCTTGGCGTAGCCATGAGGAGATCCAGCGTGCCTGTCAAGTCAGGCGCACTTGCTGGTACTAAGCTCCTCATGGGGAAGGAGGAAAGGGATGCATCTAGGGAGATACCGGGTTCTGGCTTTGCTCGCCGCTGCGAGCATCGTCGCGTCCGCTTGTGGCTCGTCGAGTGCCACGTCGACGGTCGCGCCGTCGACCGGAACCACCACCGCTACCGCGACCCCGGCCGCCGCTGCGAGCGCGACCGGACTACCGGCAACGGACACCACTGTCTATCCGCGTGCAGAGACTCTCTACACCAGCGGCAAGCAGTGGGGCGCTCCGTCCACGTGGAACCCGTTTGACGGGAACTCCGCGATGGGAGTCGTGGGCCTCCAGTACGAGACCCTGTTCCTGTACGATCCGATCAAGGATGCCTACACTCCGTGGCTCGCTTCGGGCGGGTCCTGGGATAGTGGCAAGACGACGTACACCATCAACGTCCGCCAGGGCGTGACCTGGTCCGACGGCTCGGCCATGACCGCCGCCGACGTTGCCTTCTCGATCAACATCTACCAGAACGCGGCCCTTGGCTCGACGCTGTTCACCTTCGTGGACAAGGTCGTCGCTAACGGCAACGACGTGGTCGTGACGTTCAAGGGCACCCCGGCATACCAGGAATGGATGCAGGCCCTGTACAACATGCCGATCGTTCCTGCCGCCGTCTGGACCCCGCTCAACACTGCGGACATCCTGAAGAGCCTCAACATGAAGGGTATTGGCACCGGCCCGTACACCTACAAGACCGCTGCTCAGGACCGCATGGTTTGGGTCAAGAACCCGACCTGGTGGGCAACCAAGGCCCTCGGCCTCACCGTCGCCCCGACCTACATCGTTGACATCGTCAACAGCTCCAACAACGTCGCCCTCGGCCAGCTGCTCGCGGGCGGCCTGGACCTGGACAACAACTACCTGCCCGGCATTGCCCAGATTGTCAATGGCGGCTATGGCGTCACCACGTACTTCGCGGCTGCGCCGTACATGCTCGGCGGCAACACTGCCTGGCTCATCCCGAACACCCAGAAGAAGCCTCTCGATGACGCAGCCTTCCGCCGCGCCCTCGCCGAGGCCATTGACCCGAACAACGTCGTGGTCAAGGACTATGGCAACATCGTCGCCGTCGCCGATCCGACCGGCCTCCTGCCGGTTTGGACCAAGTACATCGACGCCGCCCAGGTCAAGTCCCTCGGCGCGACGTTCAACACGGCGAAGGCCAAGGCCGACCTCGCGGCCGCCGGCTACAAGCTCGGCAGCGACGGGTTCGTGACCAACAAGGATGGCTCGGCCATCAAGCTCAACCTCGAAGTCCCCGATGGCTGGTCCGACTGGATGGCCGCCGAGACGCTGATCGCCACGGACGCAAAGGCCGCGGGCATCAACATCAACCCGACCCATCCTGACTACGGCACCGTCGTCAACGATCGCAACGGTACCTCCACCGCGGCGCCGATCTTCGACCTCGTCATCAACAACGACGTCCAGATTGGCAACACGCCTTGGGTTTACTACGACTACATCTTCCGCCAGCCCCAGATCGCTGCGGGCGCGGCTCGAAACCGCAACTACGAGCAGTACGACAACAAGGACGCTTGGGCTCTCGTCCAGAAGCTCGACCAGACTCCGGTCGACGACCTGGCGACCATGAAGTCGATTTGCTCGCAGCTCCAGAAGATCCAGCTGACCAACGAGCCTGTTATCCCGCTTTGGTATAACGGCGAGTGGTCTCAGGTGAACAACTCGGTGTGGACCAACTGGCCGTCCGACAAGGGCGCCCAGGTCCAGCCGGCCACCTGGAATGGCTACTGGCAGATGGGAGCAATCTACATGCTCACCAACATCAAGCCAGTCAAGGCCTCGTAGCCTCTAGCCACTACTGGTCCCTCCCTCCGGCTCACCGCCGGGGGGAGGGACCGTTTCTAACTGCGGTATCCGCGAACTGGAGATCGCGTGCGACGGTACTTCGGGCGAAAGCTACTCACCTACCTAATGACATTCTTCGTGGCCGCCACGATCGACTGGTTGATCCCGAGGTTCATGCCCGGCGATCCCGTCGCGCAGCTGGTGTCCCGTTCGAATGGAATCTCACCAGAGCAGGCCAAGGCCCTTGTCGACTACTACACCAGACTCTTCGGCCTGGATAAGCCGCTGCCTGTGCAGTACCTCAACTTCTGGAACTCACTGATCCACGGAGACCTCGGACTCAGCGTCTACGGGCATGGGACGCCGGTGACCGACATGATCATGGCCGCGGTACCCTACACGCTGGCCCTTTTGATCCCGGCGATTCTGTTGAGCTGGTGGGCCGGCAACACCTTCGGGGCCATGGCAGCCCGCCGCAAGTGGCTTGACAACACCGCCCTGCCCGTCGGCTACGTCCTGACGGCGACGCCCTACATGTGGCTCGCGCTCGTCCTCTCGTTCGTATTGGCATTCAGTTTCCGGCTCTTCCCCCTCTCCGGCGGCTATGGGTTCAACCTCGAGCCAACGTTCACGTGGCTCTTCTTCACGGACCTCGTCGCCCATTGGGTGCTTCCGTTCCTCTCGCTCTTCCTCGTTCAGTTCGGGGGCTGGGCGATCGGCATGAGGAACATGATCATCTACGAGCTGGAGTCGGACTACAGCCGATATCTGGAGGCGCTCGGCGCCCCGCAGGGCCTTATTCGAAAGTACGCCTTCCGCAACGCGATGCTGCCCCAGATCACCGGCCTGGCTCTCCAGCTGGGCGTGGTCGTGTCCGGGTCACTCGTCACTGAGATCGTCTTCTCATACCCCGGCGTCGGCCATCTCGTCTTCGCGGCCATCCAGAGCAATGACTACTTCCTCCTGCAGGGAATCTTCATGTTCATCATCATCGGAGTCCTGCTGGCCAACTTCATCGTTGACATCGTCTATGTCGTCGTGGATCCGCGGACCCGCGTGGCCATGCGAGGAGGCACGGCATGACGGCGGAGTTTGACCCGACGATGAGTCCGGCGGCCGGCGATGCCGAGAAGGCCCCGACTCCAAAGGCCAAGCGTGCGCGAGGCGAGTTCCTCTTCTTCGCTCTTCGCTCCAAGAAGTTCGTCGTCTCGGTATCGATCCTTCTGTTCCTCATTCTTCTCGCGATCTTTGGGCCGATGATCGACACGAACGATCCTCTGGCCCTGGGCGACCTGCCGATGCGGCAGCCCACCCTCGACCCGGGCAACTGGTTCGGCACGACCTACTTCGGCGAGGATGTCTTCGCCCAGTTCGTCAACGGTCTGCGCGCCTCGTTCTTCGTAGGTCTTCTGGGCGGCGGGCTCGGGGCGTTGATCGGCATGATGGTCGGCTTCGTCGCCGGCTATCGAGGCGGCTGGATCGACGAGGTCCTGAATATGGTCACGAACGTCTTCCTCGTCATCCCGACGCTGGCCGTGCTGCTGGTCATCACGTCCTATCTCCAGGCACGCGGCGTGATGTTCGAAGCGATATTCATCGGCGCAACCTCGTGGCCATGGGCCGCCCGCGCCATCCGAGCCCAGACCTTCTCCCTGCGGTCGCGCGACTTCATCGACCTGGCCAAGCTCAGCGGTCGAAGCGGCCCGAAGGTCATCGTCTTTGAGATCGCGCCGAATATGAGCTCCTACCTGTTCCTGACGTACATCCTGCTGTTCGGTGGCGCGATCTTGATCGCGGCGAGCCTGGACTTCATCGGTCTGGGCCCGACAGGCGGAATGTCCCTTGGGCTCATGATGTACAACGCCGTCACCTGGGCTGCCCTACAGCTCGGTGTCTGGTGGTGGTTCATCCCGCCGGGCATCGGCATCATCGCGGCCGTCGGCTCGCTCTACGTCATGAACGTGGGCCTCGACGAGATCTTCAACCCCAAACTCAGGGATATCTGACCCGTGAGCCTCCAGGTTACGGACCTTATGGTCTACTACAGAACCCTTGCCGGGGACGTGAAGGCGCTTGACGGCGCCACGTTCTCTATCGCAGACAAAGAAATCATGGGCCTCGCCGGCGAGTCTGGCTGCGGCAAGTCCACTCTTGGCAACAGCCTGATTCGCCTCGACGGCCGCATGAAGTACATCGGAGGAAAGGTCAACCTCGACGGAGCCGAGTTGCCCATTTGGGACAACGCGGGCATGAATGAGTTCCGCTTCCGGGAAGTCTCCGTGATCCCGCAGTACGCCATGAGTGCCATGAACCCGACGCGCAAGATCGGCAAGATGATTGCCGAGCTTGTCGAGTCTCGTGGGACCCAGTTCAGCGAGATCAAAGATGAGCTGGAGAAGCGCATCGACCACGTCGGTCTGACGCAAGACGTTGTCAACCGCTACCCGATCGAGCTATCGGGCGGCATGAAGCAACGAATGGTCATGGTCATCTCAACGCTGTTCGATCCGTCGCTGCTGATCGCAGACGAGATCACGTCCGCCCTGGACGTGTCGACTCAAAGAGCGGTGGCGGAGACGCTCGTCAGCTTCCGCGACCATGGCTACGTCAAGAGCATGATGGTGATCACCCACGACGTCTCGATCCTTTATCAGATCGCCGACTCGATCCTCATCATGTATGCGGGCAAGCTTGCGGAGAAGGCCTCGACAAAGACCATCATCGACCAGCCACGGCATCCTTACACGCAGATGCTGGTTTCATCGCTGCCTGAGGTCGGCGTCAGATACGCAGACAAGAAGCTGACCGGGATCCCCGGCAGCCCACCGTCACTGCTTGTCCCACCTACGGGTTGCCGCTTCAGAGCTCGCTGCCCGCTGGCGTTCGCGAAATGCGTCGAAGAGCCGCCGTTCGTGGAGATCGAAAAAGACCACTCGGTCGCCTGCTGGAAGGTCACAGGTCCTAATGCTTAGCCTCAACCGCATCTCCAAGACCTACAAGACAGGCACTTTCGGCGGGAAGGACCTGGTCGCGGTTCGCGACGTCAGTTTCGACATCAACCCGGGCGAGGTCATTTCGCTCATCGGGGAAAGCGGCAGCGGCAAGACCACCGTTGGGAAGATGGTGCTCAAGCTGATCGACATCACGAAGGGCTCGATCACGCTTGACGGGGTCGACGTGGCGCACAAGCAGGGCGCCGAGCTCAAGACCTATTACCGGCACGTTCAGGGAGTTTTCCAGGACCCCTTCAGTTCGTATAACCCAATCTTCAAGGCGGACCGCGTCTTCAGCCTGATACGCAGCGAGTTCTTCGCTGACATGCCTCGCGCGGAATGGGACGCCAAGGTCGATGGTGTGCTGCGGTCTGTCACTCTCGAGCCCAATCAGGTCCTCAACAAGTACCCGCATCAGCTCAGCGGCGGCCAGCTCCAGCGGTTGCTGGTTGCCCGAGCGCTGCTGCTGGACCTCAAGATCCTGATTGCCGATGAGATCATCAGCATGCTCGACGCGTCCACGCGCATCGATGTCCTCAATCTGCTGGCCGATCTCAAGAGCAGGGGCCTGGGGATTCTGTTCATCACCCACGACCTGTCGCTGGGCAACTACATCAGCGAAAAGACCGTCATCCTGCGTCGTGGCTCCGTCGTGGAGATGGGCGCAACGGACAAGGTGTTCGGCAACCCGACTCACCCCTACACGCGAATGCTCATCTCGTCCGTGCCCCAGCTCCACAAGAAGTGGGCTCAGATCGAGCAGGAGCTGCCGGCGCCCATCGCCGGTCGGGGCGGCTGCCTCTTCCACGAAGCGTATCCGCTGGCCGGGCGCACGCCCGACCGTCCGATCGACGAGCCCACGCTGGCGCGGGTCGAGGACGACCACTACGTGGGCTGCTTCGAACTCGACAGCGAGAAAGCGAGCCAGGTCGCCTGAAGCCGAGCCGGCCATCGAGTCGGACCTTCAGCTGCCCCTGCGATACTCTCCGCGCGTAACGGCACGCCCTCGAGGCCGCGGCCGGGTCCCGACGCCGAAAGGCGCCAGGCCCAGGTTCCGTGGTTCTTGGGGGCGTTCGTGGCGGGAGGAGGCGGTTCAGTGGCGAACACGGATGGTGGCAAGGGGCGGCAGGCGCGTCCGATCTCACTGCCCGAGCTCACCGACTTCGTTGAGGATAGCCTCGAGTCGAGCCGCGACTACGAAGCGATCGCGTTTGCCGGCCGGGACTTCACCGGCCACGACGCCAGCGATTCGAGGTTCCTCGACTGCCTCCTGGAGCGATGTTGCCTCGAGGGGGCTTCACTGCGGCGAGCGCGCATCATCGGCTGCGTGCTTGCGGATGTCTACGGAGCCGGCGTGGACTTTGCCGACTCGACGTGGCGCGACTGCGAGGTTACAGGCGGTCGTCTGGGCGCGATGACGATGCCCGGCGCGACGTGGGTGGGCATTCGGGTCCGCGGCGCCAGGTTCGGGTACGCGAATCTGGCCGGCGCTCGACTCGACGGCGTGGTCTTCGAGAACTGCGAGATCGGCGCCATCGACGCCAGCTCCGCTCAACTGCGTTCGGTCGCGTTCGTCGACTGCACGGTGGAGGAGCTGAACGTGTCCGAGGCCGGCCTGTCGAAGGTCGACCTGTCCGGGGCAAGGCTGGGGAAGCTCGTCGGCGTCGAAAGCCTCCGCGGCGCGATCGTCGGTCACCAGCAGCTGCTCGACCTTGCGCCCCTGCTCGCCGCTCAGCTCGGCCTCGAGATTCGACCGGATTGACCACGGCCGCTCAACCGGCCCGCGCTCGTCCACGGCGCGAATGGATCGGCAGGGCGCCGCTCCCTCGATCCGCCGGGCCCGATTGGCTCTTCCGCAGGCTCGAGGACCGCCCGAACTCGCCGTCGACGAGGCGCCGATGGCGAAGCCACCCTTGTTTGCTATCGTGGTGACGATGGATCGACCGGTGCAGGACACCTCGCCCCGTAGCGCCGCGTCGCCCGAGCCGATCACTGCATGGTGGCTCGGGCGGACGCGCTATCGTGACGCCTGGGATCTGCAGCACCGCATCGTGGCAGCCCGGGTCGCCGGCTCGATCGGCGATCAGCTGCTGCTCCTGGAGCACGAACCGGTGCTGACACTCGGGCGCCACAGCGATCCGTCCCACGTCCTCGCAAGTGCGGCCGAGTTGGCCGCCCGGCATATCGAACTGATCGAAACCGAACGCGGGGGCGAGGTCACGTACCACGGCCCGGGCCAGTTGACGGCATATCCGATCGTGAAGCTGGCCGACCGTGGGTTGCTGATCCGGCCGCTCGTTCGGGCTCTGGAAGCGGCGCTGGCGCGAGCCTGCGGTGTTCGAGGCGTCGTCGCCGGGCCGAAGGATGGATTCCCCGGCTGCTGGTGTGACGACGGAACTCGCAAAATCGGAGCCGTCGGCGTACGCATCGAGCACGGCGTGAGCTACCACGGCGTCGCCCTCAACGTGACCGTGAGGCTCAACGACTTCGAGCTGATCGACGCTTGCGGGATGCCCGGCCTCGAATCGACCTCAATCGCGCGCGAGTTGGGCCGGCCGTCGGAACCGACGACCGAGTCGGTCGCAGCGGCTGCGAGCGACTTCGCCAGGGCGCTGGCCGGGGCGTTCGATGCCCCGCTGCTCGGTGATCTACCTCCCCTCGCCGATCCGTTCGCTGGCCGGACCGAACTAGAAGCGCTCCTGGCCGAGTGCGCGCCGGCCGTCGCCGCGAGGCCCGGTTGATGGGTGCCGGGCTCTTCGAGTTGCGCCGGGACAGCATCACCGGCTGGTGGGTGGCAACCGTCGTCGACCGCAAGTTCGATCGCGGCCGCTTCTCCCTGGCTGCGGCGCCGGTTGATGACGGCGAACCCTGCCAGAACTGCACTCAGCCGCCGGGTGAAGGCGTGCGTCTGCGCACTCTCAAGGACTTCGCCTTCAACGTCGTCGGTAGCCAGGAGGAGGCCCGCGAGATGGAGCGGAACCTCGCCCAGGTCGCCATGGCGCAAGCTCGAGCATCCGGAAGCTGGCGAACGATCGTCGCTCCGCCTGGAGAGCACAGGCCGCTCCAAGCCATCGGCGCGGAGATGCTCATCGCCATGTTGGCCGAGGTGCGCAAGGCCTTCGTCGACGCTCAGAGGGTCGGCCAGACCGAGTACCTGCAAGTGGTCCAGAACTGGGGCGCCCAGGCCGGTGCTCGCACCAACCATCTTTGCCTGGACCTCTACGATCTGCCGCAGATCCCGCATCGAGTCGCCGAGGAGATTGGAGGTGCCGCCAGGAGCGTCATTCGTGAAGGCGAGTGCCCGTATTGCCGGCTGGTCCTCGACGAGCCACGCATCGGTACGCGGATGATCTGGCAGGACGGTGGCAGCGTCGCCTTTTCGCCATATGCATCGCGCTCTCCGTTCGAAGTGTGGATCGTCCCACGTCGCCACGCGGCCGATTTCGCCGGGGCAACGGACGCCGACATCGCTTCCACTGCCGAGGCGCTGCGCCAGGTCCTCAGCCGTCTGGCGTGCCTGGATGGGCCGCCTCACAACCTCGTTCTGCACGCGGCTCCGCTCCGTGAACGTGTCGACGCGACGTACCATTGGCACTGGGAGGTCCATCCACGGCTTCGCGAGATTGCCGGGCTCGAGTTGGGGACTGGGCTGCCGGTCAACCCCGTCTCGCCGGAGGAGGCCGTGGAGGAGTTGCTCCGTCATCTGCCAGCCCGGGGGGGTGCCGATCTGCCATGAGACCGATGGGAGTGGTCGCGCGGCGTCACAGCGGCATGAGCGGGGCCGTCCAATTTTCCCAGCGCGCAGGGACGCGCAATTGGCTGTTGACCCGTAAGACAGCGGTGGCGAGCAAGTGTCCATCAGCGCGACAAGCTGGCAATTGGGGTGCGGCGTGACCGCCGCGGCCGAAGGCTCCGGTGATCGGACCTTCATCGAGGAACTGTTTGCGCTCCACCACGCCGAGATTTACGCATACATCTTCCGGATGGTGCGCGATGCCGACGTCGCCGCCGACTTCGCCCAGGACACTTTCATCAAGGCGTACAAGGCGCAGGAGTCGCTGGAGGATCGAGCCAAGGCGCGAGCATGGCTCTACCAGATCGCCCACCGGGTCGTTCTGGACGAGATGCGCCGGCGGCGCATCGTTCACTTCATTCCCTGGACGGGCGAGAGCCACGGTGCCGCTCCGTCGGCTGAGCACCTGGCAATGGAGATGCGCTTGTCCGGACCACTCGCTCGCGCGTTGGCACGCATTCCGGAGCGGCAGCGCGCAGCACTGTTGTTGGCCGAGGTGAACGATCTGACTGGACTGGAACTCGCCGAAACGCTGGGCGTCAGCCACGTGGCTGCCCGCGCTCTCTTGACCCGTGCGCGAGAGAGCCTTCGCCAGGCTCTCGCCGACGAGAAACGCCAGGAAATGGAGCGCGAAGCCGCCATCGATGCCGCCTATGCCGAGCAGGTACGCGTCGTCGAAGCGCAACGCTCATCTGACGACGTCCCGAGGGTCGACCGATGAGCCGCGAAACCCCGAATCTGACCGGCGCCGCGGTCCACGAGCGAGCTCGCATGCTGGCGGCCGAATCGGTGGATATGCCGCTCGATCCCGGCGACGAGGCGTGGCTGACCGAACATCTCGAAGCCTGCCCGGACTGCGCCGCCGTCGCCGCGGACTACCGAGCCATCCACCTCGAGCTGCGCTCTCTTCCCGCACCCGAGCCGCCGCGTGACCTGTGGGCCCGGACCTCGGCAGGGTTGGACATGGTCGACGCCGCTGCCGCTAGACGGTCCCCGAGCGCCGGCAGGGCTGCCGGGCCGGGCAGACGCCCTCTCTTCACCACGGCCGTCGCCGTGGTAGTGGTCGTCGTCGTTGCCGTCGGCTCACTGCTCGTCCAGAGTCCAGTCCTGAATCCCGCGCCCGGCTCCACCCCGGGCTCCAATGTCGCACTGGGCACCGCTTCCCCGGCCGGGCCATCGTCCGCTCCGCAGGGTCCGCTGGCCGTCGTCAACGGCACGAGCTACTGGATCGCGTCGTCCGGCGGCATCTATCAGATCAAGGGCGGGTCGACTCAATGCTCCGCTACGGACGGCAGCTGCACCGTGGCAACCGGATCGGGCCAGACTCTTGGTTCCATCAAGAGCGACTCCGACGTCTCGGCCGTGATCGCCCCTGGAGCTCAGTCGGCCGCAGTCTGGACCGACGATAAGGTGGCCATCGTGCCGCTCACCGTCCAGCCTCAGACGATCCCGCTCGATCAGCTGACGCCACGGCCGACCATCGCGGCCACGCCTACAGCCGTGGCAACGCCAGCCACGACGGTTACGGCCACCCCCGCGGCCACGACTATCCCCGAGGCCACGCGCACCGCCACCGCGCCGACGGCGACGCCGCAGGTCTCTTCCGTCTCGTCGGGTACGCCCGCTCCCTCGGCGACGCCGGCCAAGACCGCCACTCCGACCGCCATGCCGACGGCGGTCGCGGCGACGACGCAGCCGACCGCGATTCTCACTGGCCACGAAATCGTAGGTCGCGACCCCGAGTTCTCCGCCGACGGCAGCGAGGTCGCGTTCTCGGCCAGGCCGGTGGATCACGGCGCCGGGCCGGATGTCTTCGTCTGGCGGTCGGGCCAGGAACAGGCCACGCGGGTCACCAACCACCACGCCGATCTGTTCGCCGGCTGGTACGGCCATGAGATCATCATCAGCGAGATCTCCGCTGTCGCCGCATCCGGGGGCGCGGCCGCGTCAAGCAGCGCGGATGCGCCGGACTCCGCCTCGTTCGCCTTCGATACCGTTTCGGGTGCCTATCTGAAGATCGATCGCCCGATGCTCCTTCCGGTCGTTGACCCCACGAGCAAATACCTCGTCTACTGGTCCGGCTCGGTCGAGTTCGATCCGGTCTCGGGGCTGTGGGAACCGGGCGGCGGCGATCTCTACTTCGACACCTGGGCGAACCTGAAGCTCACCCCAGCCCCGCTCCAGTCCGCCGCCTCGCCTGGCGCGTCTCCAACTGCGGCGGCGACGGCGACGCCATCGCCGGCTGCCGCGGCGACGCCCGGCGCGACGCAGGCAGTCGGGCCGAGCGCGGCTGCGTTCACCGCCGAGCCGAGTCCGGCCGCAACGGCAACGTCGAGCCATGCCGCCGGATCTCTGAGCCCGGACGGCCAGACGCTTCCCCAGCTGCTTCCGGTCGCTGCGACTCCCGGGACGGTCCATAGCTGGATCGTTCGTTGGGACGCCGCGGGTCAGCACGTCGCCATCTGGGTTGCCGATCCGAACGGTTCGAGCGTCGGTCGGCTGTGGCTCTACTCGATCGATCGGACGACGGGTCAGGTCGACACGAACCTGCCTCTGCTGTCCGTCAGCAAGGTGATGTCGAACATCGCCTTCGACGCCGCCAACCTCGTGTACACGTCTGCCATCGATGGCAGGACGTATATGCAGGCGGTACCGGCAGTGCCGCCGTCGTCGGCGTCGACACCGGTCCCGACCGCGCCCGGCCAGCAGCCGAGTGGCCCGGCCACGGGGACGGCGCAAGCCACGGATCGCCCCGGCAACTGATACGCGAGCCGGTCAGCCGGCGCATGCCGTCGTTACTCCCTGTGCTCCTCGCTCACGCACCCATAGGTGCGCCCGCGAAAGCCAGTGTCGCCCGGCTCGTGCTCAGTCGCGCCTAGGCCTGCACGCGTCGGACCGGCTCGCTGAGGTTCCGTGACAGCTCGGTCAGCCGTCTGGCGGCCGCCCGGCGGCGCCCGGCGGCGCCCGCCGGCCGGGCGCTGTATCCTTCGAGACGACCTTTAACGACCGGCACCGTGAGGCCGGGAAGGAGGACTGCGCCTTGCAGGGCAGCGAGCGATGACCGACCGGCAGATCATGACCGGGGACGAGATCCGGCGAGCCATCGTTCGGATCTCCCATGAAATCGTCGAGAAGCAGGCCGGCACGCAGGGCCTCGCTCTCGTCGGCATCCAGCGCCGCGGCGTTCCGCTGGCAAAGCGCATCGCCGACGCGATCGAGGAGCACGAGGGCGTTCGGCTCCCGGTCGGGGCGCTCGACATCACCTTCTACCGCGACGACCTCTCACTCGTTGCCCAGCAGCCCATCGTCAAGGGCACGGACCTGCCCTTCGATCTGAACGGCGCCACGGTGGTCCTGGTCGACGACGTTCTCTACACCGGCCGGACGATCCGCTGCGCGATGGACGCCCTGATCGACTTCGGGCGGCCGCGGGCGATCCGGCTGGCGGTGCTGATCGACCGCGGCCATCGCGAGCTCCCGATCCGGGCCGACCACGTCGGCAAGAACGTGCCGACCTCGCGCGAGGAGATCGTCCAGGTCCGTGTGGCCGAGTTCGATGGCTCCGACGAGGTCAGCATCGCCCGGCAGACTCGGGCCTCCGAGACGGCCCCGGCGGACAGGTGATGACGACCGTGGCATCGGCTGCGCCGGGCGCATCCACCGTTTCGTGGCATCACCGCCACCTCATCGACGTGGACGTGGTCAGCTGGCCCGAGATCGAGTTGATCATGCGGACCACCGAGGAGATGAAGGGCATCCTGGCCCGCCCCATCCGCAAGGTGCCCGCGCTCAACGGGCGTCGCGTGACGACGCTCTTCTACGAGGCCTCGACCCGGACCCGCGTCTCGTTCGAAACGGCGGCCCGCAACCTTTCCGCGGACGTCGTCAGCATCGCAACGGCTACCTCATCGGTGACCAAAGGCGAGTCCCTCGTCGATACGATCCGGACCCTCGAAGCGCTCGGCGCGGAGATCCTGGTCATGCGCCACTCCGTCTCCGGGGCGCCCTATCTTGCGGCCGAAATCTTCGGCGGGCACGTCCTCAACGGCGGCGACGGCTGGCATGCCCATCCCACGCAGGCTCTGCTGGACCTTTACACGATGCGAGAGCACGTGCCGGGCGGCGATCTGCGCGGCCGCAAGGTCGCCATCGTGGGCGACATCCTCCACTCCCGCGTGGCCCGGTCCAACATCTGGACGCTGACGGCGGCCGGCGCGGAGCTATGGCTGTGCGGACCGGCCACTCTCTTGCGGGGGATGGATCGCTGGGCCGGCGCGTGGTCCGGAGGCGCGATCCCCGGCCACGGCCGCTTCAACGTGACGAGCGACATCGACGCCGCCGTTCGCGACGCGGACGTGGTCATGGGGCTGAGGATCCAGCGTGAGCGGATGCAGGGCGGATTGTTGCCGTCGCTTCGCGAGTACGCGGCCATGTTCCAGCTGAACGCGGAACGGGTCTCGCTGGCCAAGCCCGACGCGATCGTGATGCACCCCGGGCCGATGAACGAAGGCGTTGAGATAGCGCCGGACGTGGCCATCAGCGGTCGTTCGGTGATCACCGACCAGGTAGCCAACGGTGTCGCCGTCAGGATGGCGCTGCTGTACCTGCTGGCCGGCTCGCACGAGCCTGCGCATGCGGAGGCCGCGCTGTGAGCGCCGCGAGGGGCGGCGCCCGAGCCGCCGGCGCCCGAATGAACTCGACTGGCCCGAAGGTCGGTGAGACCGTCGAACGGTTCGAGCTGGAGAAGGCCTGGCTGGTCGATCCCGTCTCCGGGCGCGAAGGCCCGGGCGAGATAGTCGTCACCGACGGCCTCCTCGAATCCGTGGTCTGGCTCGAAGGCGCGGAGGCCGAGGGCGTCACCGACGAGGGCGTGATCGTCGCCCCGGGCTTCTTCGATCTCCACGCCCACTTCCGCGAGCCGGGCTTCGAAGACGCCGAGACCGTCGCTACCGGCTGCGCTGCCGCGGCACACGGCGGCTACACGACCGTGGCACTGATGCCCAACACTCAGCCCGCCCTCGACGAGCCGGGCGTCCTGGGGCGCGTCCGCTCGGCCGCATCTGCCGGCGGATCACCCGTCGAGGTCCTTGCCTTCGGCGCCGTATCGGCGGGCCGGGCGGGGGAGCAGCTATCGGCCATGGGCGAGCTGGCCGACGCGGGCGTGGTCGGCTATTCGGACGACGGCGCGCCGGTCAAGACGCCGAAGCTGATGCGGAGCGCCCTCGTTTACGCCGGCATGCTCGGTCTCCCGATCGTCGAACACGCCGAAGACTCCGAACTGACGGCCGGCGCCGAGGCGCACGAGGGCTACGTTGCCTCGGTCATGGGACTGGCGGGTTGGCCCGTCGCCGCCGAGGTTGACGCGGTCTCGCGCGATCTGGCGATCCTCGCCGACGCCCTGGGCGATCAGCCCGGTGCGAGGCTTCATCTGACTCACGTCTCGACGGCAGCTGCGCTGGATCTGGTCCGCCGCGCACGCGCCGCCGGGCTGCCCGTCACGTCCGACGTCACTCCCCACCACCTTGCCCTGACCGATGAATGGATTGCCGGCTCGCGGCGCTGGGCCTGGGAGGCGCTCGGGAAGGGCGGTGCGTCGCGCGACCCTTGGGCGGACGGCGCCCTGACCGCGTGGCCCTACAACACGTCGCTGCGAGTGAACCCGCCGCTGCGGACCGCCGCCGATGCCGCGGCCTGCCTGGCCGCACTGATCGACGGAACCGCCTCTGCCGTGGTCACGGACCACGCCCCGCACACGATCGTGGACAAGGAAGTGGAATTCGGCAAGGCCGCAAACGGCATCAGCGGCATCGAGACGGCGCTTGGAGTGCTGCTATCGCTGGTGGACGCCGGGAAGCTGCCGCTGGCCCGAGCCGTCGCGGCGCTGACCACAGGACCCGCGAGCGTCGTCGCCGCGGCCCGTCGAACCGCCGGCATCCCGGCCGCCCGGCCCCGAGGCCTCACCGAGGGCGCCCCCGCCGATCTGGTCGTATTCGATCGGTCGGATTGCTGGACCGTCGCGCCCGACTCGCTCCTCTCGAAGGGCAAGAACTCGCCGCTCATCGGCCGCGAGCTCCCCGGCCGCGTCCTGCTGACGATCGCCGGCGGACGCCTGGCCTATGAGGATCCCAGCGCCGCGGACGGCGACGGCGCCTGAGGCGTGCAGTCGGCCAGATAGCGCGGGCCGACCAAGCGGGCCTCCTGCGGCGACGACTGTGGGCGCAAGCGCGCGGCGTGCGAGAATAGGACGCCGCGCGGCGGCCGATCCGTCGACCGCCATCGCCGTAGAGACTAGGAGACCGCAGAGCCCGTGCCAGTCCTTATGACCTTCTTCAACGTCCGCCGAGGGCGCGATCCGTTCTTCAAGTTCTTCATGAAGACCCTGATGCCGCGTCAGGTGAAGCAGTACGAAGAGAAGTTCGGGATCAAGTTCATCGGCTGGTTCAACGTGGCTCACGGCTGGGATTTCGACAACGTGATCTTGCTCGACCTGCCCGACTACGGGACGCTCGACAAGCTGGAAGCAGACGAGGCGACCCGAGCTCTCGGCCACCGCGCCGGGGAGTGGATGTTCGAACGACACCATTCGATGTTCCTCCGGGAGCGCATGGGCCCGGATCTCGAGTTCAAGGGCTAGGAGGGCCGACGCGATGGACACGAGCCGCAACGACCAGCTCGGCGACCTTGCCGCGAACGCGACCCTCGAGAGGACCGACTTTCTGGCGATCGCCTCCGCCCAGCTGCGCAAGTTCCTCGACGCGAACGGCGAGGCCATCACCGCCCTCGGCGGTCTCGTGCTGATCGACGACGAAGTCGACTACCTGGCCATCGCCCCGGACCTCACCTTCCGCAGCCGCAACCGATATCTCGACGAGGCCACGGGCAAGTGGGCCAGCGAGACCGAAACCATCGACGATCTGACGGAGCTGGTCGAGCTGTACAACCTGGCCGACATCTTCGCCGCGTTCGGGGAAGTCACGACGGCCGGACTCGAAGACGAGCAGGCGGCCGACGGGGACCAGCCGAGGTCCGCCGAGGGCGCCCCCGAAGAGGCGACGGCGTCGAGCGGCGTAAACCCGTATGCGGCAGCCGCCGACGACTGGGCCGCCGGACACGAGGACGAGGAACCTCCCGAGGGCGAGGAAGACGCGGCCGAGCGGCTGTACGACCTGGCGCTGGCGTTCCAGGAGCGCAGCCAGCAGACCGAGGCACATCTCCTCGAGCAGTTCGAAAGCGCGGCCTCGGGGCTGACCGCCGTTCTGGGCGACCTGATCATCGTCGACGACGACGACGAGCGCCTGACCCTGCGCGCCTCCGGCTCGTTCACCGCCGAAGTCGTGCCGGAGAGCGAGGCCGACTCCGGCACCTGGCGCAAGCTCGACGGGCCCGACGACATCGTCGAGTACTACGACCCGACCGACATCTTCGGCGACCTGGCCGACACGCTGGCCGAGGCATTCCCGGCACTCGGCGAGCCCGCGGGCGCCTCCGACGAGGACGACGGAGGGGACGAAGACCACGAGCCCGTGGAGCCCATCGAGGACAAGGAGCCCATCGAGGACAAGGAGGGCGAAGAGCCCAAGGCGGGCGACGACCGCCGGTGACGATGCGCCTGGTTGCGGCCGAGCTCGTCGATAGCCGGCAGATCCTGCCGGGGCAGTGGCTTCAGTCGTTCCACGCGCCGGAGCTGGCCAGCGGCTCCCGGGCCGGCCAGTTCGTCCATGTCAGAACCGGCGACTACTCCGGCCTCGTCCTGCGGCGGCCTTTCTCGATCAACACCGCCGATCCCGCCACGGGCATCATCACCCTCCATTTCCGCATGGTCGGCCGCGGCACGGAGTGGATGACCCGCGTCCGCGAGGGCGAACGGCTCGACATGCTCGGGCCCCTCGGCAGGCCGTTCGAGGTCGACCCGCGCAGCCACCACCTGCTGCTTATCGCCGGGGGCCTGGGCATGGCCGGCGTCCGGATGCTCGCCGACGAGGCGATCCGGGACGGCCGGGGGATCACGATCCTCTTCGGCGCGCTGAGCGCGAGCCACGTCTATCCGTCCAGCCTCCTGCCCGACGAGGTCGAGTATGTCGTCGCCACCGACGATGGCTCGCTGGGTCATCACGGCTACGTGACGGAGCTGGTTCCCGACTACGAAGCCTGGGCCGATCAGGCCTTCGCCTGCGGGCCCCAGCCGATGCTCGCCCGCCTGGCCCAGCTGGCCGCCGGACGCCGCGACCGGCTCGGTGTCGCCAAGCTCGGCCGCAAGAGGGGAGGGGGCAAGAGCGACCCGCTCGGCTCTGCAGCCGCCCGCCGCAAGTCCTTCCTGCAGGTATCGATGGAGCAGACGATGGGCTGCGCCGTGGGCGCCTGCCTGGGCTGTACCGTCATCGGAGTCGAGGGCCCGCTGCGCGTGTGCCGCGAGGGTCCCGTCTTCGCGGCCGAGGAGATAGCGTGGCCGGCGAGCGCATGAGGACGGGCCGATGAAGGCGAAGCGGACGATCATCACCTTCGGCGACATGCGCGTCGGGAAGGACTCCGACCGGTCCAAGCGGACGCCGACGGTCCGCAAGATCAAGAGCGCCATCGTGGCGGTCGATCGAACGAAGAGCCCGGCCGGAGCCCGACCGCGCGTCGAGACCGGCAGTTCGGCCGTGGCCGACCTGGGCGCTCCGACCGCCCCGCGCCCGACGCTGGCCGAGCAGGCCGCCCTCGATCGGATCGATCTGTCGATCGATCTCGCCCCGGCGCGGGGAGCGTCGGAGCACGGCGGCCTGATACTCGCGAACCCGATCCTCGTGGCCTCGGGGACCTTCGGGTACGGCGTGGAATACGGCGAGGTCGTTGACGTCCAACGTCTCGGCGCCATCTGCTGCAAGGGTACGACGCTGCGGCCGCGGGCCGGCAATGCGCCGCCGCGCGTGACCGAAACGCCGGGCGGGATGCTCAACTCGATCGGGCTGCAGAACCCGGGCGTCGACGCTGTGATCGAGAAGTACGGCCCGATCTGGCAGACCTGGAAGGTGCCCGTCATCGTCAACGTCGCCGGTGAGTCGATCGAGGACTACGTCGAGGTCGCCCGCCGCCTCGACGGAGTGCCCGGCGTGGCCGGCATCGAGCTGAACATCAGCTGCCCCAACGTCGGCAAGGGCGGGCTGCAGTTCGCGATCGACCGTGACGCCGCGCGAGCCGTCACCGCCGCCGTCCGGCGCGCTACGGAACTGCCGCTCCTGGTCAAGCTCTCGCCCAACGTGGCCGATGTCAGGCCGATCGCCAAAGCGATCGAGGAGGCCGGCGCCGACGCGATCACCGCCATCAACACGCTGTCGGGACTGGCCGTCTCGCCCGATCGAACGCGTGCCTTCCTCGGCAACACCTACGGCGGCCTGTCGGGTCCGGCGATCAAGCCGGTGGCGCTGCGGATCGTCTACGAGGTGGCGCAGGTCGTCTCGATCCCGATCGTGGCCATCGGAGGCGTGACGTCCCTGGACGACGTTCTGGACTTCCTGGCCTGCGGCGCGGTCGCGGTCCAGGTCGGCACGGCCATCTTCGCCGACCCGGAGCTGCCGGTGCGGCTCGGCGACCAATTGAGGGCCGAATGCCTGCGTCGCGGTTTCGACTCGTACCGGCCGTTCATCGGCACGGCCCTGCCGAAGCGCACCGGGGCGTCGTCGGCCAAGGGCGTGGAGTACCGGCCGTGACCCGGTTGCGCTCGCTCTGGACGGCGGCACTGCTCCGGTTCGCTGCCGTCGTGACGGCGCTGGCCGCCCTCTTCTACTTCGAGATCCTGTGCGACGCGATCACGCACGGCGGGCTCGATGCCGCATGGGCCGGGCAGACGATTCCACTGACCGTGGCCCAGGTCATTCTTGCAGTGGGGCCGCTGGGGGTCGTCACTTCCTTCCTGACCTACGAGATCCTCGGCCCTCGATCCCGACGAGCGACGGGATTGGCGCTGTTTGCCTGGTATGCCATCGCGATCCTGCACCAGGTTGCGTGGCCGGGGGCTTTCAACGCTGCGGCCGAGGTCGGAGCGGTTGCTTGGGTAGCGCTCATCATCCTGGCGACCGGGTTCGAAAGGACTCAGCTCCAGGGGAGCGCCCGATGACGACCATTCGATCCGAGGCCCAGCTCGCCGCGGCCCGGGCGGTCGCCACCCGGACCGAGGAGCTCTTCCGCCAGTCGGGCGCCCTCAAGGAGGGCCACTTCCTGCTGAAAAGTGGTAAGCATTCGGAGCGTTACCTGGAGAAGTTCCTCGTCCTCCAGGACCCGGCCGCCACCAGCGAGCTGTGCGGCTTCTGGGCCGCGAACCACCGCAACGAGGATGGGTCGCCGATGGTGGACCTGGTCGCCGGGCCCACGACCGGTGGCGTCGTTCTCGCCTTCGAGACGGCCCGCCAGCTCGGCGTGCGTGGCATCTTCGCCGAAGAGGTCAAGGAGGCCGACGGGACGGCGCGGCGCGAGTTCCGGCGCGGCTTCACCATCGCCCCCGGCGAGAGGGTGCTGCTCGTCGACGACATCCTGACTACGGGTGGTTCGCTGCTCGCCATGCTGCCGGCCGTGGAGTCGCTCGGCGGCGAGATAGTCACCTGCGCCGTCATGGCCGATCGCTCCGGTGGCATGGCCTCGCTCAGCTCCCCGAAGACCGGCCGCAACTACCCGCTCAGCGCCCTCTGGCAGCTCCAGCTGCCCACCTACGATCCCGGAGCGGCGACGTGCCCTGCCTGCGCGGCCGGGATCCCTCTCCATGCGCCAGGTAGCACCGGAGCCGCCGGCGGCGCGACGAGCTAGCCGGACGCGGATACCTCGGTCAGGAGCATGTCGAGCTCCAGCTCGTCTCGGATGGCGATGCCGTTGTCGCCGGCGAGCGGGATCTCGGGCTTGAGCAGCTTGCGGGACTGGGTGACGGCGTCGGACCAGAGGCGTACGAGGCGCATTCCGCGGCGCTGGTAGAAACGCAGGGCATCCACGTTGTCGTTCGTGGTCACGAGCCACAAGCGACGAGCACCCGACTCTCGGGCCAGTTCCACGACCGCGTCCAGCAGCGCCGTCCCCGTACCGCGGCCCCGTTCGAATGCCTCCAGCAGGACGAGCTCGCACGCGCCGGCGGCGAGGCGGTAGGCGGCCAGGCCCAACCAGCGGTCTCCGCTCGTGGCGACGAGGCACGGTAGCTCCGAGACACGGTGAATCAACCGGCGGCTGACCACGTACGGCGAGCCCAAGCTCCGCACGATTACCCGGTCGAGCTCTCCGCGTTCGTCGGGTCGGATCGCGCGGATCGTCGGCACGATGGGCATGGGGTCCGGCTCCGCCTGCTGGGTGACGCTGGACACGGCCGGGGGCTGCTTCGGGCTAGTCGAGCGTGACGTGCTCGTGCCAGTGCGGTGCGGAGGCCGGCAGGCCGAGAGCCTGGATCTTCGGCTGGATGGCTTGCTGCGCCGCCGGGTCGCCGTGGACGATGAAGACCTGCCGTGGCACGCCCGGATCGCCAGCCTTTCGACCTTCGATGAAGTGACCCAGCCACGCCAGGATCTCCGGTTCGTCGGCGTGGGCGGAGAAGCCGGTGATCGAACGGACGGCGCAGCGGACCTGGTATTCCTGGCCGTCGAGCCGGGCGACCTTGACGCCGGCCTGGAGGTGGGCCCCGAGCGTCTCCACGCCCTGATAGCCCACGAACAGGATCATGGCCTTGGTGTCGCCGATGAGGGTTCGCAGGTGGCCGAGGACGCGGCCGCCGGTGAGCATGCCGTTCGAGGCGACCAGGACGTAGGGCCGGTGAGCGCTATCGATCTTTTCGGAGTCGGCTGCAAGGGGCGTTTCCTGCTGGTTCGGGAAGTCGATCGGGGCCTCGCCCTTGTCAAGCAGGGCCAGTGTTTCGGCGTCGTAGTAGTCGCGGTGCTCGCGATAGATCGTCGATGCTTTCGACGCCATCGGCGAGTCGAGGTAGAGCTGGATCTTCGGGATCCGGCCGGCATCGAGGAGATGCTGAAGGGCCCAGACGACCTCCTGCGTTCGACCGATGGCGAAGGACGGGATCAGGAGCACGCCGGTCTGGGCGATGATGTCGTTGACGGCCTGGGCGAGCTGATTGAGTGATTCCTCCTCCGGCTCGTGGGTGCGGCCGCCGTAGGTCGACTCGACGAAGACGTAGTCGGCCGAGGTGATGACGGTTGGGTCGCGCAGGATCGGGGCGGCGGTACGGCCCAGGTCGCCGGAGAAGATGAGCGTCCGGGCCGGCGTGGTCCCCTGCGCTTCGATCCGCAACTCCACGATCGAGGAGCCGAGGATGTGGCCGGCATCGTGGAAGACGGCGGTGATGCCGGGTGCGACGGCGACCGTGGTCTCGTAGTCCACGGCCCTGAATCGAGCCAGCGAGCTCTGGGCCTGGGCCTGAGTGTAGAGCGGCTCCTCGAGAACGAGGTTGGGGCGAGCGGGGGCGCCTGCCATGGCGGCCGCGTAGTCGGGATGGCCGACCGGCGGGTAGCCCATGCGCGTGCCGAGGGCCTGCTCGTCGTGGAGGGCCAGCTCGTCCAAGCCCGAAGCCACCACGTGGCCGTTCGGCGTGACGTCGCCGGGATGAAGAGCGGCGACCGCGGTCGCGGCGTCCTCCTGCTGGGCGAGCTGCTCCTGCGCCTGGATGTCGGCCAGCTCCTTCTGCTCCTCGCGGGCGGCCTTGTCCGGGTTCTTCGCCGCCCAGTGGCTCTGCCGTTTGGCGTACTCCTCCTGGAGCTTGCCCGAGTCGAGCAGCACCAGGGCGGCCAGCTCGATCGTGCCCTTGGTGGCGTAGATGGGCCCGTTGAAGCCCTCGTTGACGACGTGGGGAATGAGCCCGCAGTGGTCGAGGTGGGCGTGGGTCAGGACCATGGCATCGATGCTGGTCGGGTCGTACGACGGGGATACCCGGTTGCGCACGACTTCGTGCGGGGAGCCCTGGAACATGCCGCAGTCGATGAGCACGTGGGCTCGATCGGTGGTGAGGAGGTATTGGGAACCGGTGACGGTGTTGGCAGCGCCGAGGAAGCGGATTTCCATACGCGCATACTGCCATCCCTCGGCGTCCGGCGTGCGCAGGGCGCGCAGTCGATGCCGCAGATCGGTACGGTCCAGAGGGTTTGGCATCGTCCGGGCCGGGAAGGGCCACGCCCGACTTGCGTAGGACCGCCGGCTACTACCGCGACGTCACTTTCGGGGTTCCTTCGATTGAGGTTGGGTCAAGAAGCGTTTCATGATCGAACCACGGAGCCGCCACCGTGCCATCCTGTACTCTCGCGGCCGGGCTGGGCTACTCTTAGCTTGTGCTCGGCCTTGCCCCTGGGATCGCTCCCAGTGCAGCACCAGGCCACCGTCCACCGGGCTTGGGACCCTGCGGCAGCGCCTCCACGACGAGGTTGAAACGTGAACTACAACGAACGCACAAAACGAGGGGCGCGGCCCTTGCCGCCCAAGAGGACCAACTCTTTCCAGCCGCTCTCAGCTCCCGTCGAGGGAGAGGACGACGAGCTGATGGGGCGGCCGTCGCGGCCGAGCGTCGATAGGGGCTGGCAGCCGGCAACCGAACCGCTCCCTGCGCTCAAGCTGCCGCCTTCCGCGATGCCCCGCCGCGGTCCGACGCATCCGGCCTGGGAGAGGCCGCCAACGCCGTACGCGTTCCCGCAGCTGCGTGGCCAGGAACAGCACCGGACCATGCTGCCGATCCTGCTCGCGACTCTGGGCGTGGCCGTGGTTCTGGTCGCGCTCGTGATCATCCCGGCCCTCTTCGGCCACGCTGGCGGGGCGGCCGCCGCGAGCGCGTCAGCGTCCGGCGTGCACGCTTCCTCGCCGGTTGCGAGCGGCTCCCCGAACTCGTCGGCCAGCATCGTCGCGTCGCCGGACAACAGCGGCGCACCCCAGCCCATCTGGACGTACACGCAGTACCAGGTTGTGACCGGCGACTCGGTGAGCAAGATCGCCAAGAAGTTCGGCATCCAGCAATGGGAACTGCTGCTGGCGAACCCGCAGATCGTCAACGGCATCGTCAAGCTGGGCTCCAACCTCAACATTCCGCCGGCCGGGGTCCTTACGCCGGCTCCGGCCACGCCGGCCGCCTCCTAGGCCTCCGCGCCGCTCGGGGCCGATCTCGAGGCTCAGTCCGCCAGGTCGATGTAGACCGGGGCGTGGTCCGAGGGGAGATTGCCCTTGCGGGCGTCCCGGTCGATCTCGGCGGCGTTGCATCGCTCGGCGACGGAGCGGGTGACGTACAGGTGGTCGATCCGCATCCCCAGTCCCTTGTGGAAGTTGCCGGCTCGGTAGTCCCACCACGAGAACTTGCCGGGCTCGGGGTGGTGGAGCCGGTAGGCGTCGATCAGACCCCAGTCGCGCAGGGCCGCCACCGCGGCACGCTCCGGCGCGGATACGTGGGTCGCGCCGGCGAAATCGGCCATGTCGTAGACGTCGGCGTCTTCGGGCGCCACGTTGAAGTCGCCGCCGATGACGAGTGGGCCGGCCGGATCCTGCGTCTCGCGCAGCCAGCGCGCCAGGCGCTCGAACCATGCCAGCTTGGCCCGATAGAAGGGCGTATCGACGGCCCTCCCGTTTGGAGCGTAGATGCTGACGACACGGACCCCGCCGCACACCGCCGACACCATCCGGGCTTCGTCCGCCGACGCCTCCGACGCTTCGGCCTCGAGGGCCTCGGCGATCGCGTCCGCTCCCGGGGAGCGCCGGACGGGTCCGTCGCCGAAGTTCGTCACGACGTCGGCGATGCCAACGCGGCTGGCGATCGCGACGCCGTTCCAGCGGCCTTCGCCGTGGTGGAGCAGGTCGTAGCCGGCCATTCGGAACGGCATCTCCGGAGCGGTTTCGTCGGCCAGCTTGGTCTCCTGCATCAGCAGGACGTCGGGGGCGCGGTCGGCAAGCCACTCCTCGACTCGCTCCATGCGAGCCTTGAGCGAGTTGACGTTCCAGGTGGCGATGCGCATTGCGGCTGCCTCGGGTCTAGCGCCTTGCGGCGATGAGCTTCGACACGAACGGCTCGACGGTTGCGGAGTCGGTCGCGTCATCGACATCGAACTGCACGGCGAATCCCTCGGAGAACTTCCTGGCCGAGGCCAGATTGTCGTGCAGCGAGGCAAGATCGGGGTCGTGTAGGAAGGCTTCTCGCTCAGGCTCCCGGATGGCCATGCTGATCCTGAAGCCGTCAACCAGCGGGATCAGATAGAGCAGCGCCTTCTTTCGGTGATGGACCTTGAGCATCCAGCCGCCGGCTTTGCTGAAGTTCCACTCCTGCGAGAAGGCGGCGGCGAGGCGGAGGATCGACTCGTACCGACCGAACGCGCGGCCGACGGTCGACTCGAGGGCGACCTCCGTGGGTCGCCGGGCGGCGTCCGCGAATGGTCGGTCCATGCAACTGCTCCTCTGGCTGCCCGAGCCGGCGGGCCCGGTCCGCAGGCTAGTAGCGCCGGCCCTTCTGCCGAGCGAAGTCGAACGAGGCGGTGTCGGCGATGCCCATGACCGCCATCGTGCCGGCCTGGACCGGGTCGGTGACCACGAGATCCGCGACATCGGGAACCGTGCCCACCATGTTGAGCGAGATGACCGGGATTCCGGTGGCCTGGAGCTCCTGGACGGCCTTGGTGATGTCGCCGCCCATGATCGAACCGGCCAGGAGGAGGGCGCGCGCTCGATCGAGGTCGGCGACGGCCCGAACCGCGGCGGCAAGGTTGGCTTCACCGACGAGCGGGATGGTGTCGACGCTGATCTTCTCGCCACGCAGGTTGTGGCGATCGGCTTCACTCACGGCGCCGAGGACCGCCTGGGCGATCTGCGCTCCGCCGCCGATGACGATGAGCCGCTTGCCGAAGACCTTGTCGAGGGCTTGCGTGAGGCGGCAGCCGCGGAGGGAGGGCAGCTCCTTCAGGATTCCGGTGACCTGCTCTTCGGCCAGGCCTTCGACCTCGAGCTCGACTTCGACCAGGGCGCTGTCCGAGTCGTCCTTCCAGCGCCGCACCGTGCTGAGGGTGCGGAGGGTGCCGCCGGCCGCGGCGACCTGAGCGACGATCTCCGGGATTGCGCCGGGGCGGTCGACATAGTCGAGCCGAACGGCGACCGTGGGGGCGGCGTGGACGGGACGGGCCATCTCTTTTAGCCGATGCCCATGCCGCGATCCGCCAGGCCCTGGGCGACGCGCGGATGGTCGGCGATCTCGAGGCCTGCCTCGGGGTCGTGCTCCTCGAATCCGAGTCCGATGGCCTGGAACGCCTTGCGCGTTCCCTCCGAGTCGCTGGTAGCGAGCATCAAGGCGCCGTCGGTATCCTCGGCGATCCCGACGATGGCGCTGATGTTGATCCCTCGTTCGGCGAGAGCCGTAGCCATCTTCGCCAGGGACCCGGGCTTGTCGCTCAAATCGACTGTGAACCAGACCACTCCGCACCTCCTGCGCGGATGGTAACCGCCCGAGCGGTCGAAGGGGAGGGCGGGGATGGATCGGATCGGGTGGACGGCTCGCCGACTCGCTAACCTTTCCTCCGATGCCAGTCCCCGCAGGTCCCACAGTCCAGATGTTCGGTCTGGCCGACTCGCGTCCGACCCGGGCCGCGCAGCGCTTCTTCAAGGAGCGGCGGGCCAACGTCACGTTCGTGGACCTGCGCCGCAAGCCGATCGCGCCGGGGGAGTTGCGCCGGTTCGTGGAGCGGCTCGGTGCCGCGGTGCTGCTGGACACGGAATCTCGCGCGTACAAAGACCTCGGCCTGGCCTACATGCGCCTCGAGGACGACGAGATCGTGGAGCGGTTGCTCGCCAGCAACGGGCTGATCCGGCTGCCGCTGGTGCGCTTCGGAAATGGTTTCACGGCCGGACCGGCGGACGCCACGTGGAAGGCCTGGCTGACGGCCCCGAAGAGCTGAGCGCGCGCCGCCAGGGCGACTGGGTCGGTGCGCTTTCAGGATTCCTTTAGGAACCTGCCATAAGGTAGGGTCATGGCCGAAAGATCAGGGACTCCCGTAGCTTTCGACGAGGTCGAGGCGCACACGAGGGCGCTGTTCGAGTCGATGCCCAAAGGCCCCCCGGGCTGGGCTCATCACGATCTCACTTTCGGGCAGCTTCGGCTGCTGTTCACGCTCGGCGAATCAGGGCCGGTCTCCGTCGGACAGCTGGCCGACATGCTCGGCGTGACTGACGCTACGGCCTCCGAGTTCGTCGATCGCCTGGAACGGCGCGGCCTGGCCGTGCGCAGCCACCGCGCCGACGACCGGCGCGTCGTCGATTGCCTGCTCAGCGACGAAGGCTCACGGCTTCTCGGCGAGATACAGGGAGCCCGGCAGGGGGCGATGCGCAAGTTGCTCGCGCTCCTCACGCCCGACGAACTCGCCCAGTTCGACGGCCTCATCCAGATCATGGCCGAGCGTCTGTCGGCCGCGTTCCCACCATCCGCTTCTTTGCAAGGAGGTCCGCCAGTGAACCACGCAATGCCGCCCGCGAAACCGGCGCCCGATGCCGGCGGAGGACGGGCATGAGCGGCTCACCCGGTACGGGCACAACTGGCGGCACAGGCGCCGCCGGCGCCGTGAGCCCCGCTATCACGGCACGCGTCACCGGCCCCGCCGATGGCCTCGCCCTCGCGACCCGCGGCTTGATCAAGAGCTACGGATCGCGCCGCGCGCTGGACGGCCTCGACCTGTCGGTACCGACGGGCGTCGTCTACGGCTTCCTGGGGCCAAACGGCGCCGGCAAGACCACGACGATGCGAGTCCTGACCGGGCTCATCCATGCCGACGGCGGTACGGTCGAGATGCTCGGCAGACCCTTCAAGCGCGGCGATCGCCATCGCCTCTTCGAGGTGGGCGCTCTCGTGGAGTCGCCGACCTTCTACCCGTACCTCTCGGCGCGTGCCAACCTGCGCGAGCTGTCGGCCTCGGGCGCCCACGTCGCACCCAGGCGGATCGAGGAGCTGCTCGATCTGGTCGGCCTGTGCGATCGCGCCAACGACAAGGTCCAGGGCTACTCGATGGGCATGAAGCAGCGGCTCGGTATCGCCGGAGCGCTGCTCAGCGACCCGAAGTTGCTGCTGCTCGACGAACCCGCGAACGGCCTCGACCCCGCCGGCATCGTGGCCATGCGGGACACTCTCAAAGCACTCGCGGATCAGGGCAAAACGGTCTTCGTCTCGAGCCACCTCCTGGCCGAGATCCAGGTCATGGCCGATGTCGTCGGCATCATCGCCTCCGGAAAGCTGGTCCGCGAAGGTCCGCTGAAAGACCTGCTCGCGATGCAGGGCGTGGTAAAGGTCCGCGTCCAGCCGAATCGCGTCGACGCCGCGATCGTCACACTGGGGACCGAGTTCCCCGCGGAACGTCTCACCGAGTCCGACCGCGATGAGGGCTGGTTGTCCGTTCGCGTTGCTCCCGACCTTGCGGAGGCGATCAGCCAGAAGCTGGCAGCAGCTGGCATCTTCGTGTCCGGCATGGAGTCCGGTACAGACCTGGAGATGCTCTTCCTCGAGCTCACCGGCGGCCAGATTTCGGGCGAAGGCAACTTCGTAGGCCTGCCGGCCTCAGCCAACGGCGACGCTTCCGCCGGAAAGGGAACCGCCGCATGAGGCTCTTCTTCTCGGGCCTTCGCAAGCTGGTCCGGCGACCTGCGACCTGGACGACCGTCGGCATCCTGATCGGCCTCCTGGTCCTGATCGTCCTTGCGGTCGGCGCCGGCGTGAATGGCCGGACGCTGCGTTCCGGAAACGCGAATGCGGTCGATCCCAAGCTCCTTGTGACGTTCCCCGGTGCCTACGACCGAATCCTTCAGTTCACGACCGGGCTCGGCGGCCTCTTCGCCCTGGCCTACGGCGCGGCGATCGCCGGCTCCGAATGGAGTTGGGGCACGTTCAAATCGGCCGTCGCGCGTGGCGAGAGCCGGGTTCGGTACATGACGGCCTCGTACGTTTCGATTGCCGTCATGATCGGGTTCGGAATCCTGCTGACCTTCGTCGTCGGTGTGGTCGCGGCGATAGTCGGAGCCAATCTCGGCGGCGTCTCGACGGGCGGTCTCGGGGATTCCGCGACCCTCAACGATCTTCCCCTCCGGCTCCTCAAGGGCTGGCTCGCGGTGATCGAGGAAGGCGCGTTGGGCTTCGCCATCGCGACCCTGGCACGCAGCCAACTGGCCGGCATCGGCGCCGGCATCGCCTTCTACTTCGGCGAGGGCTTCGCCGCCATATTCCTTCCGGACATCGTCAAGTACCTGCCGTTCAGCGTCGCCAACGCGTCGTTGGTGGTGGCGGGCTCGAACACGGCCGGTATGTTCGCCGGCGGCGCGAGCGCCCTTCCGGCCGATCAGGCCGAAGTGCTCGTGGCGGTCTGGCTGGTCGGCGCTCTCCTCGTGGCTCTGCTCTTCTCGGATCGGGCCGAGATCACCGGCTAGAGGCGCCTCCAGACGCCATTGACACTCGTCCCGGGGAGCGGCTCGCCGCTTCCCGGGTGCACAAATCGGCCGGCCGGCCGACCCCTCATGAAGTCGCCCGAACAGCAGGATCCCCGCCGTGGCATGCTCTGCCGGTACGACCAGGAGAGATAGATGCCTCATTCGCAGAAGAAGACCGGAAGAACCGGCGAGGGGCCGGCCCGGAAAGGCCGGCCGGCGTCCACATCGGCCGAGGAGCCAACGGCCGCCGCGGCCCCTGCCGGATCGGGGAGCGGTGCTTCCCACGGCGCGCCCAACGGCACTCACAACCACAACGGCAACGGGAATCACGATCGTCGCCGAAGCGGGCGGGTGACGTACCGCCCCAAGGCCGCCGAAATGCTTACCGTTCACGCGCGGACCGAGGACGAGCGGCTGCTGTCGCCGCGTCACCGGCCGCCGTTCCTCGATTCGGACCCGTGGCGCTCGCTCCGGATTCTGTCCGAGTTCGTAGAGGGCTTCGATGCTCTGGCGGCCGTCGGGAAGGCGGTCACGATCTTCGGTTCGGCCCGCCTTCACGAAGGGGATCCGTACTACGCCAAGGCCCGCGAGCTGGCGGGTCTGCTGGCGAAGGCCGGTTTCGCCGTCATCACCGGCGGCGGGCCCGGCATCATGGAGGCCGCCAATCGTGGCGCCCACGAGGCCGGCGGGCTCTCGATAGGCTGCAACATCGAACTGCCGCACGAGCAGGCGGTCAACCAGTACGTGGACCTGGGCGTCGAGTTCCGCTACTTCTTCGCCCGCAAGGTGATGTTCGTGAAGTACGCGGACGGCTTCGCCATCTTCCCCGGCGGCTTCGGCACTCTCGATGAACTGTTCGAGTCGCTCACGCTCATCCAGACGGGCAAGATCCGCCACTTCCCGGTCGTCCTGGTCGGGACCGAGTACTGGGGCGGCTTGCTCGACTGGCTGCGACGCGAGGCGGTCAGCCGCAGCACGATCGAGAGCGCGGACCTCGACCTCATGCACTGCACCGACGACATGGAAGAGGCCTGCAGGCTGCTGACGGCCGGCTCGACGCGTCGAGCTGCGGAGGCCGCGAAGGCCGACAAGGCCGCCGAGCGCACCGCCGGACCTCGCTGAGGCCCGGGCCTGCGCAACGCGCGGGGCCCGGCCCGATGCCGGCTACTCCGGCAGGATCGGCAGCTGAGCCTCGAGGCGGCCATCGCGGATGCGCGTCTGGTAGTAGCGAAGTCGGTTGACGCGGGTCAGCCGGCGGGCCTCGAGCTTCTTCGTGGCTGGCTCGGGCTTGAGCTCGGCTCCGGACGGGGACCACGGCGCATGGTGGTTGCCGTCGGCATCCAGCCCACCGGTCGTCGGCATCTGCGCCGTCTCGCCGCTTCGTAGATCGAATCGGCCCGCATGCAGCGGGCACGAGACGACGCATCCCGCAAGTTCGCCGAGGCTGAGTGGCGCCGCCATATGCGGGCAGCGGTCGTCGGTCACGACGATGCCGTCGTCGGTCCAGCCAACCAGCAGATCCAGGTCCGCTCGAGTGACGCGACGCATCGTTCCGGGCGCAAGGTCGGCCAGCGCGGCGATCTCGACGAACGGCGCAGCCCGAGTGCCGGTCGCCCGCAACTCACGCGGCCAGCCGGCGAGCGGCACCTCCCCCGGGGTTTCCTCCGCGGCGAGTGCGTCGGCCAGGTCTTCGGGCGTCATCGAGTACATGACCGCATCGAGCGGCCGATCGTCCCGATCCACCTCCCAGTTGCGTGCCATTGACTCGAAACGGAAGCCGGCGTTCTCGGCGACGGCCTGGGATGCGAGGTTGCCGGGCAGCGTCCAGAGGGCCAGCCGCTCGATGCCGAGCTGCTCGAAACCCCAGCGTGTCGCCAGGCGCAAGGCCCTGGTGGCATATCCCCGGCCGCGAGCCTCCGGCGCAACCAGATAGCCGATGGCGTGGCGTCGCTCGTTGGCTCCGAGGTGCAGCCCGATCGACCCAACGTACCGGTCGGTCGTCGCGTCCGCCATGGCGAACTCGTAGCCGCTGCCGTCGTGCCAGGCCTGGAGCGTCATCAGGATGAAACCCCGCGCATCGACCTCGGTGTAGGGGTTCGGAATGATCGGCACCCAGCGTTGGATCGCCGGGTCCTGGCAGGCGGCCGTGATGGCCGCGGCGTCGTCGGCCCGAAACGGTCGGAGGGTGATCACTCCGTCGCTCAGCGGCGGGTTGGGCGGGGTCAGCTTGTCGCGCATGGCCGGAAGTATGCGCGGAGTGGCGGGAGACGGGTCGGCGGGTGCCTGGGGAAGGCGGATGCCGCCGGACGGACGCCGCGGACAAGAAGAAGGCGGGCCGGTGAGGGGGAGCCGGCCCGCCGAGATGTATGCAAAGTCAGGGCGATGTCCGAGGGACCCATCGGGCCCCTATCCGACGGATTGGCCGAAGTCTAGCTGGGCGCAAGGATTCTTGCATCATGCAGACGTCGGGCGACCCCCCATTGCCAAACCGGTTCAAACTGACTTTCCTACAGTCCGAATTCGTCAGCCGCGCCGGAGGATTTCGATGGATTTCGCGCTCATGACCGAACCTCAACAGGGACTCTCGTACGCCGAACAGCTCGAGATGGCGCGTCTGGCCGAGCGGCTCGGCTTCGAGGCGTTCTTCCGTTCGGACCACTACCGAAGCTTCCCCGGCCCGGCCGACAAACCAACCACCGACGCCTGGACAGTCCTGGCTGGAATCGCCCGCGAGACGACCACGATCCGCCTCGGAACGCTTGTCTCGCCGGTTACGTTCCGGCACCCTGGATCCTTCGCCAAGGTTGTGACCACGGTCGACGAGATGAGCGGCGGGCGCGTAGAGGTGGGTGTCGGAGCCGGTTGGAACGATCCGGAGCACAGCCAGCTGGGTTTGCGCTTCCCCGAAATCGGGGAGCGGGCAGACCTCCTGGAGGACGAGCTGGCCATTCTGCATGGCCTTTGGGAAGAGCCCGACGGCTGGTCGTTCGAGGGCAAGCAGGTCCACGTCCAGTCGGCCTCGTTCAACCCGAAGCCGGTCCAGCGGCCGCATCCGCCGATCATCGTGGGCGGCGAGGGCCGGCCGCGATCTCTGCGCCTGGCGGCGCGCTACGCCGACGAGTACAACATGTCGAATTCGGGCCCGGAGCGGGTTGCGGAGGCTTGGGCGGCGTTGGACGTCGAGTGTCGCAAGATCGGCCGCGATCCGGTCACGATCCGCAGGTCGGCGATGGTCGGGTTCTTGATCGGGGCGGACGAAGCGGAGTTGGGTCGGCGCGTGAAGGCTCTGCTGGCAATGGTCGGCGAGGCGGGAACGGACGCGGCGGCCTGGCTGGACGAGCACCGGCCGCGATGGATCGTCGGGACCCCGGATCAGGCCCGGGCCATGACGGCCCGGTTCGCGGCCACGGGTCTGGACCGGCTCATGCTCCAGGACCTGCTGCCCCGCGACCTCGGCATGATCGAGCTGGCCGCGCGCGAACTCATCGGACGGGTCTAGCGGGACCTCGCGGTATGCGGCCCATGCGGTTGAACGGCCCGTAGCGGAGCCACGCCCGACCGACGAGAGCGTCGAGGGGCACGGGGCCGTAGCGGCGCGAGTCGAGCGAAACGGCGCCGTTGTCGCCGAGCAGCCAGGCCTCGTCCGCGGCCAGATGCAGGATCCCGGCCGCGATTCGAACCCGGTCTCCCGGGCGGGCCGCGACGCGCTTGATGGCCAGGATCTCCGTGTCGGGCTCGCGGAAGACGACGACGCTGCCGCGGCGGGGCCAGCGATCGACGATTGGGTCCAACAGCAGCCAGTCGCCCGAGAGCAGCGTCGGGGCCATGCTCTCCTCGGCGACGGCTACGCGCCACGTGCCGCGCAGGGCCCGGCGCGATGCTTTAGCGATGGACGCGGGCCACGGGGCGGGGAGCTTGGGCAATCCCCTTCGACCGGCTCGCGGCGCATGACCAGCGGCGTTCTCCGCGCGGTCGCCGGCTCCCGCCGGTTCGGCATACGGGAACGCCGGAGGGCTTGCCTCCGGCGTCTCGTTCATCGTCAGATGTCCGTTGTGGAGTCGGCTCTACTTCTTGGTCGACCAGAAGATGTCGGCATACTCCTTGACCGCGGCCTCGAGTTCGGTCGCCGCCGCGGCGTCGATGTTCTGCTTGTTCTTCGACGCGAGCTTGAGGATCTTCCAGGTTCGATCGTGGAGATCCGGGTATCGCTCCAGGTGCTCGGGCTTGAAGTAGTCGCTCCAGATGACCTGGATCTCGTGCTTCACGATCTCCGCGTGCTGCTCCTTGATCGTGACGCAGCGCACGAACTTGGCGCGGTCGGCCGCGCTTGGATTCTCCGCCGGCAGCTGGCCGAGGAGCTCGACCATGCGAGCCACGGTTCGGGCCGCAAGCTCGGCGGCGTGCGGGTCGTAGATGCCGCACGGTACGTCGCAATGGGCATAGGCGGTGGTCGCGGGCTTGAGCCAGCCGGTCGATCGTGTCATCGGTCTCCTCCCGGGCGCGGGACGTCAGGCGAGGCGAGAAGGAGCAGGCGCTGCGCTGGCCTCGGCGTGTGCAAGTGTTGGAGGCGCCGGGCCCGCTGTCAAACTCCTCGACTTCGCGGCCCGTCTGCCAGGCTCGTGGCGGCCGCGGCTCGCCGGCCGCCGCTCCGTTCGCCGGCCTCCGCCTCCACCGGGCCTCCACGCTAAACACACACTGCCGCCATCGGGCTTTCAGCCTGTCTCCAGGGAGCGGCTCGATCATGGCAGGCAATCGGGCCGTTCCCTGGCACCCGAGCAGCCTCACCGGAGCCGCGACAACTCGATGAATGCCACCGCCCCCACTCGAAGCAAGGTTCTCGCGGCTGCCCCTGCCCGCAAGAATCGCCGAGTGCCTGTGCCGCGGATCTGGCCCGTCACGGCCAACGACATCTACGCCATCCTCGGCGGGAATGCCGTGCTGATCCTGGCGATGTGGGTTCGTCACGGCGGAATCAACGAGTTGGGCACCACCGCCGGCATCTTCACCGCGGCCGGCGAGATCAGCGCCCTGCTCGGGACCTACCTCATCCTGATCCAGCTGATCCTGATGTCGCGCAGTCCCTGGCTCGACCAGGTCTTCGGCCAGGACCGGATCACGGACGCCCACCGTTGGGTCGGATTCGGGGCCATCTGGCTGATCGTCCTCCACGCGATCCTGACGACCGTCGGCTATTCGATGAGCGTCGGGGTCTCGCCGGTCGACCAGTTCTTCACCTTGATGCTGACCTATCCGTACGTTCTGTGGTCGGCCGTCTCGCTCTTCCTGTTCATCGTCGTGGGCTTCAGCTCGGTCCGGGCGGCTCGCCGCCGGGCCTCGTACGAGACTTGGTACGCGATCCACCTGTACACGTATCTGGCCATTGCTCTCGGCTTTCTCCATCAGCTATTCGTCGGCGTCGACTTCACCACGGACCAGATGGCCAGCCTGTACTGGATCGGGCTCTACGCCGTCGCGTTCGGGACGATGCTCGCATTCCGTTTCGGCCAGCCGATCGCCATCTCGTGGAGGCACCGCTTCCACGTCGCCAACGTCGTGGAAGAAGCGCCGGGGGTTGCGTCTCTGTACCTGACCGGCCGTGACCTCGACCAGTTGCCTCATCGGGCCGGCCAGTGGTTCCGTCTCCGCTTCTTGACCCGAGACGGTTGGTTCCGAGCCCATCCGTTCTCGATCTCCGCGGCCCCAAACGGCAAATACCTGCGCTTCACCATCAAGGAACTGGGCGACTATACGAAGACACTGGGCCGCATGCCCGTCGGAACGCCGGTCTTCGTCGAGGGACCGTACGGCGCCCTGACCGGCGCGACCCGAACCAGGGCCAGGGTCCTGCTCGTGGCGGGTGGCATCGGCATCACCCCGTTGCGGGCCCTGCTCGAGGAGTTGCCGTCGTCGCGCGGCAGCCTGACTCTTCTCTACCGTGCCAGCGGGCCGGAGGATGTGGTCTTCCGACGCGAGATCGACGAGCTGGCCAGCCTGCGCGGCGCCACAGTCCACTACCTGGTGGGCCGGCGCGGGACGCCGGAGATGCCGACCGATCCGCTGGATCCGCGAGCGTTGCGACGGCTGGTGCCCGACATCAACGACCGCGACATCTACGTCTGCGGACCGGCGGGAATGATGTCCAGAACGCTGAGCAGTCTCAGACGGCTCCGGATCCCCGACAAGCAGATCCACTACGAACGCTTCGCGTTCTGAGGCCTGGAGAGACGACGATGCCGAAACGAGCACTTGCAGCCACGCTTCTGACCACCGCCGCGCTTGCGCTCCTGCTGAGCTTCAAGACGCCCCAGACGGCCGGATTCACCTCGAGCGGTGGAGGGGCGCCGGGAGTGTATGGAACGCCCGGCGCGGCCGGTACCGGGGCAGCGGCCGGCAACCGCGCCACTTACTCGGGCCAGTTGACCGGCCAGGCCGTTCAGACGCCCTTCGGCACCGTCCAGGTCCAGGTCTCTCTGCAGAACGGGAAGATCACCGACGTGCAGACCCTCCAGATGCCCAACGGAGGAGGCCACACGGCGCAGGTCACCGCCTACGCCGCGCCACAGCTTCGCAGTGAGGCCCTCCAGGCCCAGAGCGCACAGATCGACACGATCTCCGGCGCCACCTACACGAGCGAGGGCTACATACAGTCGCTGCAGTCGGCCCTCGATCAGGCGGCGTAACCGCAGAGCTTGCGTGGCTGCCGCGGTGCCGGGCCCGAGGCGCACCCGGCAACGACCGGCTCGATCTCGGGCCGTTCAGGCCAGTTCGTAGAGCCCTCCGTCCGCGGCGACCACGTACAGCTCGCCGCTCACGTCCTCGCCCCAACCGTCGATGTTCAACCCCGACGACAGCAGCAACTGAGGGGTCTGGCTCGACGGGCCCGCCGCCGTCACGTCCCAGACGTGGCCGCTGCACTCGTCGCCGAAGAAGTAGCGGCCGTAGAGCTCGGGGTGGGCACTGCCCCGGTAGACGTAGCCGCCGATGATGGCGCAGCCGTTCGAGTCGTTCGAGCCGTGGGCGTATTCGGCGAGTGGCGCGGTCAGGCCGGCGGTGCCGCAGCCCGACGACGGTTTGTAGCAGTGATTGCCCTCCATCACGCTCCAGCCGTAGTCGAGGCCGTTGCCTCCGCCCTCCGATGCGAAGGCGCGGTCTACCTCCTCCCACAGGTCCTGGCCGACGTCGCCGATCCACAGGTCACCCGACAATCGATCGAAACTGAAGCTGTAGGGATTGCGAAGGCCGTACGCGAAGATCTCGCCGAGCTTGCCCGTCTGGCCCGCGAACGGGTTGGTCGCAGGTACGGCGTAGGGCTTGCCGGGGGATGTCGCGTCGACGTCGATGCGAAGCATCTTGCCGAGCATGGTGCTGAGGCTCTGGCCGTGGTTGTTGGGATCGCCGCCGCTGCCGCCGTCGCCGGTCCCGATGTACAGGTAACCGTCGGGCCCGAAGGCGATCCGCCCGCCGTTGTGGTTGGCGAAGGACGGGTGGGGGATCGTGAGGAGGATCTTCTCGGACGAGGCGTCGGCCTGGGTGGGATCCACTCCGACGTTGAACTCCGAAATTCGAATGTCGCCCGCCTTGTCCGTGTAGCGGACGAAGAAGCGGCCGTTGGCGGCGAAATGCGGATGGAAAGCCAGCCCCAGAAGGCCCCGCTCGCCGCAGCACGAGATGCGAGACGAGATGTCCAGGAACGTGCCGGTGATCGCGCCGTCGCTGACGACGACGATCTGGCCCGTCTGACCGATGACGAAGAGCCGGGGGTCGCCGGGCGCGGAGGAGACTCCTATCGGGCTGGACAGGCCGCCGACTACAGGCTTCAGGCTGATCGACGCCGGCCCGAGTTGGGTCGGCTCGACGGAAACGTGGGGCGTTGGCGTCATGAGCGCCGGCGCGGAGGCGGTGGCCGCGGGCGCGGAGGCGGAGGCGGTGGTTGTGGTCGTGGCCGTGGCCGGCGGTGCGATCGAGGTCACGCCGTTCGGCGAGGGAGACTGCGTCGACTGGCCGGGGCCGCAGGCGGCGACGAGCAACGCGACCACCGCCGCGGTGATCGCCGATGAGACTGCGTCACGGCTTGGTCGCCGGTCGGAACGCACTGTTCGTACCCCGAGTTGCGGGTCTGGCGAGGCCAGTATCCACCCCAATCGCCGGGCCGGCCACCCCGGCGAGGAGCGGCTCGTGAGGCGGCACGGGCGCAGTCATCGCACAAGAGAGGTGACCCCAGGTATCATCTGCAGCGTGATTGAGGAGCCGACTATCCCGTTGGACGGCGGCCCGAGTGCTTGCCCCTTCATCGCCTTCGAAGATGATCGGGACCACCGCTCGAGCAGTCCCGACTATCGACATCGCTGCTTCGCCGCGCCCGAGCCGGAGCCGCGAGCCTTCCCGCACCAGGAGCGCTACTGCCTCTCGCCGGACTTCGCGCGTTGCCCCATCTTCCTCGACTGGGCCCGCCAGGAAGCCGCGGCGGTGAAGGTGGCGGGTGCCGCTGCGGCCGGGTCCGGCGCCGTCGCCGCCGCCGATGCGGCAGCCGCGGCACTCATCGCCGACGACGATGAGTCGGGCCCTGCCTTCCTGGCCGGCCGACCGCGGATCGCTTCCGGTTCCGAGGCCAGCCTGGCGTCCCGGCGCGACGCAGACGTGGCCACGAGCCTGTGGAGCTACGAGGGCGAGGGCAAGCGCTCGAATGTCCCTGCCGCGCCGCCACCGCCGTCCTCACTTGGGACGCCCGCGATTGCCATGGCGCGCCGCGGCCCCAGCCACCCGGGTTGGGAGACGCCGCCGCGCCTTGAGAACTTCCCGCGGTTGCGCAGCCGCGAGGAACGCCGCGCCAATCAGCCCCTCCTCTTCGCTGCCATCGGCATGGCCGTGTTGATGGTCGCTCTGGCGCTGTTCCCGATCGTCACCAGCAAGGGGGGCACGGCCGCCGGCAGTGGATCGGGTGGGCTGGGCGGCAGCGGCTCGGGTCTCATCGCGACCAGCCCCTCGCCGTCGGTCAGCCCTTCGACGGCGTCCGGCCCGACCTTCTTCCAGTACACGGTTCGATCGGGCGACCAGATGTGGGCGATCGCCAAGTACTTCAACATCCTCCTGCCGGACCTTGTCGCTGCCAACCCTCAGGTCAAGGACCCCGGGCATCTGGAGATCGGCTGGATCCTCAATATCCCGCCGCCCGGCTGGCAGGCGACGGCCTCGCCCGGAGCGGCCAGCCCAACCTAGGACCGGGGCGGGTCCGCCTGGCTCGCCGACCTAGCGCGGCGTCAGGTTGATGGCCGTGATCTTGCCCGCCTCGACCCGGAAACTGGCGTCGAGTTGCTGCGTCGGGGCGCCGGGTCGAATGACCAGCAGGTTGGCCTGATAGGTGTTGCCCATGTCGCGAACGTCGCCCGGAATCATGCGAAAGCCCGGCTCGGCGCGCAGGAACCAGCCGCCGACCTCGCGCAGGCCGCGCAGAGTGCGGGCGTTGCCGGCAATGTGAACTCGCAACTCGGCCCGCTCGTCCATGAGCGAGACCGCCCCGTCGCGGTCACCGGAGTTCAGCAGTTCGAAGAACTGCTCCATCGTGTCGACTGCACCCATGCCCCGAGTGTAGCGGACCCGGGCCACTCCCGGGTGCCCGCCAGCGGACGCCCCACTCGCTGAGTGGATCGGCCATACGGCGGCCCGCATCCTCGCCGCCTCTGGAGCGCGCTTTGCGCGCTGTGTCGGCGGCGATCCTGCGGGCGCGCCTCCCGGCCTCTACTTTGACGGAGTGGCGGGCACAGCGTCCGCGGCGGGAGCCCTCGCTTCGCATCGGGGCTTGGGCAGGCCCTCGCCACTCTTCTGGCTAGAACCCGCCTCCGGCGCCGCCGCCTCCCCCGCCTCCACCGCCGCCGAAGCTGCCGCTGCTGAAGGAGCTGCTGCTCCCTCCGCTACTGCCGCTATAGGGTGCCGACGGAGAGGCCATCGAGCCCAGGGCGGCAACTATCGAACCCGGATCCGGAATGGGCGACGAGGAGAATAGCCCAGCCGACTCCCGCGAGAAGGCAACGGTACCCCCGGCTCCTCCGTGGCCGGTCGAGTGGCCGGCCATCGTCCACCACGTCGGGTACCAGCCGGTGGAGGCGGCGACGTCCGCCTTGTCGGCGTCTTCGCCGGTCGAGGCCGCGAGAGTGCGGGCCAGGACCTGGCCGACTTCGCCCTCCAGCCCGAACGCGACGCCCCAGACCATCGCCTCGTCCGGCGTGGTGACCCACGGCAGGGCTCGCTTCTGCACGACCTCACCCATCGAGTTCGACCCCGTCATGCTCAGCGCCAGGGTGCGCTTGTAGGCCGAGAGCATCCCGTAGAGCATCGCTCCCTGGCGGGTCCGGGCGGGCATGAAGTAGGACATGGCGACCGTCACGACCCCGGCCATGGCCAGGCTCGCGGTGAGAACGAACAACGCGCTGGCCAGGAGGATGAGCCACAGGATGCCCGAGATGATCGCCAGCACGATCTCGACGCAGCCGGCCGTGGCCCATCGCTCGACGGCCGCGTGGGGCCGCTCGGCGAACCAGCCATTGGCCACGGCCGCGGTCTCGAGGTGGTCTCCGTACTCGTCGAAGTAGTCGGAGAGCCGGTATAGACGAGATGACGAGATGTAGTCGTCGAAGCTCTTGGAGCGGTTGACGATCCCGTCGAGGAGCTCACGCTCGGGGTCCTGGAGCTTCTCGCGGCCCGGGCCCAGGTACGTGATGCCGGCTTGGACCGGGTTGCCGCCGACCTGGCGGTGTTCTTGCTTGAACGCGATCGAGCCGTTGGCCGCGAGGTCCATCAGCCCGGCCGTGACCGCCCTCTTCGTCGTTCGATCGGCCAGCAGGAGCGTGGCCATCGCCGGGGTGAGGCCGGCCGGCGGGGCCGGCATCAGGATGGAGCTGTCGTCGATGTAGACGGGATCGCGTCCGTGGCGAAGCCAGCGCAGGAAGGCGATCAGGATCAGGACGGCGCCGACGAGCAGCGCTCCCACGAAGATCAAGGCGTTGATCTGCCGGTCGCGCTCCAGGGCAGCGGCATGCGCGGGAGTAGCGTTGGCATCGATGTCGTGCAGGGCCGCCAGCAGACCCCCATCCAGATCGCCGTCTACCAGCAGCGGCTTCATGTCGTTGTCGAAGATGTTCTGGCGCTCGGCATCGCTCAGGAAGGCGGCTCGATAACCGGCCCCCGCATACAGCGAGACCTCGCCGTGGCGCAGGTTCGTCTGCATGTCGAAGAGGATGACCAGGCCGTCGTCGAAGCCCTTGCGTCCGACGCCCCACTGGTCCATCAGGGCGCGGGCGTCGGCGTTGGCCGCGTCGAGGGTGTCGCTCTCCGGCTTCACCTGCGTGTAGACGGCGACCTGGGCGCCCGTCCGGGCTTCGATGCCGGTGATGATCGACTGAGCCGCGGCGATCGTCTCGGCCGAAAAGATGCCGGCGTTGTCGTAGACGCGTTGCCCGGTGACGGCCTGGGGGTACGGTGGACCCGCCGGAGGCGCGGCCGCCACGGCCGGTCCGGCCAACAACAGCCACGCCCAGACGGCCGCCGCGCCGATCGTTGCCAAACGCTTCATCGAAGACCTCCCCGATTCGCCTGGATGGAAGCCACTCAGCGGCTAGAAGCCGCCGCCGCCCCCACCACCACCGCCGCCGCCCCCACCGCCGAAGCCGCCGCCGCTGCTGAAGCCGCCGCTCCCGCCGCTCCCGGTCACCCCGATGCTCCCGAGGGACGACATCATCGAGCCGACATCCGGGATGGCGCTCGCGGAGAACATGCCCGCTCCGCCGCCGCCGCCGCCACCACCGAAGCCACCCGAGTAGCCCGGGCTGTAGAACCACATCGGATACCAGCCGACCTGGCGCCCCGATGCCTGGCTGGCGCTGACCGTCCGGCCCAGCACCATCTCGATATCGGCGTTGAGACCGAGCGCGACGCCCCAGGCCATGGCCGCATCCGGCGTCGTCACCCACGGCAGCGGCCGGTGCGCGACCACCTCGTCCATCGACCCGGACCGGGCCAGTGTGTACTGGAGCGTGCGCTTGTAGGCGGCAAGCATCGCTCGGAGCATCGCTCCGAGCTGGGTGCGGCAGGGCATGAACCAGGCCGTGATGCCGGTGATGAGCGCCGCCACGATCAGCGCGGCCCCGCCGAGGAATCCCCCGCTCGCATCGAGGCTGGCCGTCCAAAAGAAGAGCGGGATCGAAGCCAGCCCTTCGACGACGGCCAAACCGATCCAGATGCCGACGACACGCGACGGCTTGCCGGTGAGCCAGCCCTTCTGAACGGCCAGGGTCTCGAGATCGCCCTTGAACCGGGTGATCGCGGGCAGCAGCTCCCGCGCCGTTGTCGTCGGCACGAAGCCGTCCGGTCCCGCCCAGGTGCGGACCGCGGCGAAGATGCCTGCCTCAGGCGTGTTGATCGGTTGCTCCTGGCCGGTGATGCCGATGCTGGTCTTCTTGCCCAGGAAGGCGTCGTCCTGCTGGAACCGCAGCAGGCCCCGCGCCGCCAGATCGATCATCGCCGCGGAAACGGTCCGACTCGAGGTCCGGTCGTCCATCAGCAGCGTTGCCATTGCCGGCGTCAGGCCGTCCGGCGGGGCCGGCATCAGAACCGAGTTGTCGTCGATGTAGATGGGGTCGCGGCCGCGGGTGTACCAGCGGAGTAGCACGAACAGGACGAGGAGACCGGCCAGGGCCGAGACGCCCAGCCCGACAAGCGAGTTGAGGATGCGGGCCCGGCTCAGCTCGTCGGCATGCTGTGGCGTAGCCGCCTTGTCGACGTCGGCGAGGGCGATCGCCAGGGCACCGTCGAAATCCGCGTCCACCAGCAGCGGCTTCATGTCGTTGTCGAAGATGGCCTGACGGTCGGAGTTGGTCAGGAATGCGGCCCGGAAGCCGCTCCCGGCGTACAGGGTGACCTCGCCATGGATCAGGTTGTCCTGCATGTCGAACAGGATGACCAGCCCGTCGTCGAACCCCTTGCGACCGACGCCCCACTGGTTCATGAGCGCCAGGGCGTCGGCGTTGGCGGCGTCGAGCGTGTCGCTCTCCGGCTTGACCTGCGTGTAGACCGCAACCTGAGCGCCGGTTCGAACCTGGATGGCATCGATCGTAGCCTCAGCTTGAGTCACGGCCGAGGCGGAGAAGATGTGGGCGTAGTCATAGACCCGCTGGCCGGTGACCGCGTCGGGATAAGGCGGCCCCGCCGGTGGAGTGGCCGCAGTGGCGGCGCCCGCCGAAGCGAGGAGCAGCAGCCAGACCGCGACTCCAACAAGAGCGGCGATTCGCAGACGTCCGGAACTCCTCACGTCGACCCTCCCTGTGCTGGTTGGTTAGGGCTTCTTCGCAGATTGACGGGCTCGCAGGCGCCGGACGAGCTCGGCAGCCAGCTCGTAGCGGCCGAAGCTCGGCATGATGTAGGCGCCACTGACATGACCCTCGGACCCGGCCATGAGTTCGATCGCCATCTCCAACCCGACCTCGGCGCCTCGCTCGCCGGCTGCGTGCATGGCCGCGCGCTGCTCGTCGGGGATCGATATACCCGGGACCTCGTTGTGCAGGAACTCGGCGTGGCGAGCGCTGTGGAGCGGCAGCACGCCCAGCAGCACCGGCACGGGGAAGCCGGCTCCCCCGAAGACGCGGCGGGCCCCGGCCAGCATCGACTCCACCTGTTCCCCGGAGAAAAGAGGCTGGGTCATGATGAGGTCCGCTCCGGCGGCGAGCTTGCGTTCCAGGCGGGCCCACTCCCTGTCCGGGTCGGCCGCCGTGGAATTGAGCGCACAGGCGATGGTGAAGCCGGCCGCCTGGCCGATCGAGAGCCCCGCGCCGTCTTCGCCCTTGTTGAGCCGGCTGATGATCTCGATCAGGCCGATCGCATCGACGTCCCAGACTGCGGTCGTGGCCGGCCTGTCGGCGATCTTGGGCGGGTCGCCGGTGAGGGCCACGATGTCCCTGATGCCGAGGGCGTGGGCGCCGAGCAGCTCGGCTTCGAGGGCCATCAGGTTGCGGTCTCGGGTGGTCAGATGGACCAGGCACTCCAGACCGAGTTGCTGCTGGATGCCGAACGCCACGGCCATGGCGCCCATCCGAACTCGGCCGGTGGCGCCGTCGCTGATGTTGACCAGGTCGGCACCGGCATCCGCGAGCAGGCGAGCGGCGTCGATGGTGCGGTCGATGCGGATGGAGCGGGGCGGGTCTATCTCGACCGAAATGACGAACGAGCCGTCGGCGAGCTTGCGGGCCAGGCCCGACGGTGGAGTGGCCTCGGCACCGCCGGAGCTCTCGGCTCGCGGCGTCCGCGGAGCGGCCGCGGCGGCAGGGTCGGACTCGGCGGCCCCGCCGCCACCACTCTCCTGCGGTCGAGGGGCGGCGGCGGTCAACGCACCGTGTTCGTCCGGGGCCAGGGCGTCGATCGCGTTCCGCATCGCCGCGGTGTGTTCGGGCGTAGTGCCGCAGCAGCCGCCGACGATTCGAGCCCCGGCGGCGAGCATCTGCGGGACCATCTCCCCGAAGTACTCGGGCCCGGCCGAATAGATGAAGTTGCCTTCGACCCGCGCCGGCAGACCGGCGTTGGGCACGATGCATCGGGCAACGCTCGCGGTGGGCGGCCCGGTCCGGACCAGCGCCTCCATGCATACGAGCGGTCCCGAGCCGCAGTTGACGCCGAGGGCGTCGACCTCAGCTGCGGTCAGAGCCGCCGCGGCCGCTTCCGGGGTCGTGCCGTCGTTGGTCATCAGGTCTTCGCCGAAGGTCATCTGGGCGACGACCGGCAGGTCGCAGGCTCGCCGCGCCTCTTCGATCGCCGACAACAGACTCTCGAGTCGGTCGAAGGTCTCGAACACGAAGAGGTCGACTCCGCCTTCGAGCAAGCCCTCGATCTGCTCTCGGAAGGCCGCCCGGGCAATTCCCGGATGAGGGCCTGGCATTCGGCCGGTGGGACCGAGCGGGCCGATCGAGCCGGCGATCAGCACTTCCTTGCCCGAGGTTTCGCGAGCCTCGCGGGCGAGCTGGGCGCCGCGGCGATTCAGTCGACCGGCCAGCTTTTCGAGGCCGAATTCGGCCAGGCGGAAGCGATTGGCGCCGAATGTGTCGGTCTCGATCGCGTCCGCGCCGGCTTCGATGTACTCGCGGTGGATCGTCGAGACTATCTCGGGCTTGGTCAGGACCAGTTCGTCCAGGCAGGAGCGCTGGGGAATGCCGCGGCTGTAGAGCAGCGTGCCCATGGCGCCGTCGAGGAGCAGCGGCCGGCGGCGAAGCCTGATTCGGAACCGTTCCCGCTCGGTAAGGTAGCCGGGCTCATCTACCCGAACTCGCGACCCGGACTTGGGCGTGGCGAACAAGCCGGCGAGAGTCGACGTGTCCGTTGCTGGCATGGGCCACAGCCTACCCGGTCCACACCGGCCCGGATAGGCGGCGACGAAGGGCTCGGGCTAGAGGCCGACCACCTTGCGCGGCACAAGCAAGAAGTTCAGGACAGTGCTGACGACGCTGACCACGATCGAGGCGATGACGGCGCAACCGATTGCCTCGTAGCTCCAGTGCGGTGGATAGCCGCCCAGGTTGAAGCCGATGCTCAGCGTGGCCTTGGCCTGGTCGACGATCCAGGCGGTCCCGAGCAGCATCGCCGCGTTGATGGCGAAGGCCACCAGGCCCATCGTCAGGAAGCCGATCGGGAGGGCGATCAACTTCACGATCGGCTTGATGTAGCTGTTGACGATCGCAAAGACCAGGGCGATGACGGCGATCTTGAGCCAGTCCGCTGGATTGTCGTTGCGGAACACGAGGTTGAACTCTGGCACCACGTTCGCCGCCGCCAGCAGTGCGATGGCGTTCACTCCGACCTTGAACAGGATGTCCATCATCCGCGTTTCCTCCGGAGGTCTGTGCGCCGTCTTCGGCGGCGCCGCATGGCCGATGCTAGCGCGGGTGTCCAGCCCGTGCCGGGCTTTGGCGCGGGGTGGAGGCCACGCGACCGCGCTGCGGCGTCCGGCTACACTCGACTCAATTGCAGCCGAGGATGACCATGTCGCAGTTTGGCGGCCGCGTCGACGCGTTCCTGGACGAGTTCTTCCATCTCTACCCCGTGACGGCCACCGCGATCGGCATGCACGCCGTCGACGGCGAGTGGCCCGATCTGAGCGAGGAGGGCCGCGCCGCGCGGCTGGCCTTCGCGGATCGCTGGGATGGCGAGCTGCGCGCCATCCCGGACACGGATCTGACGCGGGATGAGTGCGTCGACCGCGACCTGCTCCGCTCCGAGCTGGCGGCGCTCCGCTTCGACGAGACCGAGTTGCGCGAGGACGCTTGGGACGCCCTCGGCTACGTCTATCTGCTGGGCGGCGGCATCTTTCCGCTCCTGGCCCGCGAATTCGCCCCGTTCTCGAACCGGCTGACCTCCGTCGCCGCTCGTCTGGAGGGCGTGCCCGCGGTCCTTGCCATCGCCCGAGCGACGCTCGGGACGATGCCCGTCCGTCCACCGTCGCGTCTCCACACCGAGATGGCGATCAAGCAGCTGCCGGGGATCGCGGCCCTGGCCGAGGACGCGGTCACGCAGGCGGAGCTGGCCGTCGGCGGCGATGACGCCGCCGACCAGAAGGCCGTGGCCGCGATCATCCCGCGGTTGCGTGCCGCCTCGACGGTCGCGATCGTGGCAATCGGCGAGTTCGAGGTCTTCCTGCGCGACGACCTGCTCGAGCGCTCGGCGGGCGAGGGCCGCCTCGGGGCGGCGCTTTTCGCGAAGAAGCTGCGCCACACCTTCCGCTCGGACCTGACGTCCGACGCGATCCTGGCCCAGGCCCGTGTCGAGTACGCCGCCGTTCGGGGCGAGATGATCCGGATCGCCCGCGAGATCTGGAGCCAGTGGGTTCCGGGCGAGCCGCTTCCCACGGTCGTGGGTGAAGGCAGCGAGGAGGCGGTCGATTCGCGGACGGTCGCCGTGGTCGCGCACGCCATCGGTCGGGCGCATCATCCGGCGGCCGATCTGGTGGAGTACTGCCGCGAGAGCTATCGCGGCATCGTCGAGTTCTGTCGAACCCATGACGTCATCACCGTGCCCGACGAGCCGCTCGAGATCCAGTGGACGCCGCCGTTCCTGCGCGAGTTCGCCGGGGCGATGCTCGACTCGGCGGGTCCGCTCGACAAAGGCCAGAAGACCTTCTACTTCATGACCCCGCCGCCCGAGGACTGGACGCGCGAGCAGGTCGAGTCTTACCTTGCCGAGGAAAACGACCGCCAGATCGACCTGACGACGATCCACGAGGGAACCCCCGGCCACTATCTCCAGCTCGTCTACTCGAACCGCTATCCGTCGCTGGCGCGGGCCGTCTTCGGCAGCGGCGTCTTCATCGAGGGCTGGGCTGTCTACGTCACCCAGGTCATGATGGACCTGGGCTTCAAGGCCGACGACCCGGCCCTGATGCTGATCCATTGGAAGTTCTATCTGCGGGCGATCACCAACGCCATGATCGACATCGGCATCCATGCCGGCACGATGACCGAGCAGGAGGCGATGGACCTGATGGTCAGGGGCGGCTTCCAGGAGGAATCCGAGGCGCGCAAGAAGTGGGACCGCGCCCGACTGACCTCAACCCAGCTCTCCACCTACTTCGTGGGCTCGATGGAGATGTGGAGCCTCGAGCGCGAGCGCCGGGTCCGCGCGGCCGTCGCGTCGGGCGATCCTCGCGGCGCCGCGGCCGTCCCGGTGCCCAGAGTCGTGGGTGGGTTCGGCGATACGCCGGGCTTCTCATACAAGGACCACCTGGAGTCGGTCATCGCCCACGGCTCGCCGCCGATCCCGCTGATCCGGCGAATCCTGCTGGGGGAGTAGCTCCGCCTAGGAGGCGCAGGGCGCCGGGACGACGTTGGGCTTGTTCGAGTAGGTGCTCTCGCGGCCGAAGAGGTATACGGAGAGGCCGGCGACGCGATCGAGGTCGAGTCGGCTGGTCCATGTGCCGTCGGTGAGCGACGAGTCGGGGTGCCAGTTGTAGGGCGGTCCGAGGACGCATTCGGTGGGCGTGCCGACTCGCCGGAAGGCCGTGATGAAGTTGCGCGCGTACTTCATCGGGAAGTCGGTGGCGATCGTCGTCCATGCCAGCGGCAGCAGCGTAGTCAGCTGCGGCACGACGTCGGGGCTGACCACTTTATGTGCCAGGGCGACAAGGACCTCCTGCTGCCGCCTGGCGCGCGCGTAGTCGCTGCTGCTTTCGCGTGAGCGGGCGTACTTGAGGGCCAGATGCCCATCCATGTGGATCAGCCCGGTGGGCACGAAGGTGCCGGTGAAGGGGTCGTTGACGGCGGTTTTGACGTCGATATCGACGCCTCCGAGCGCCTGGACGATCTGGACGAAGCCCTCGAGATCGACGGCGGCGTAGTAGTCGACGGGCAGCCCGACCAGGAACCCGATCTCGTTCTCGAGGGTCTTGACCCCCGAGTCGGGCGAGCCGAAGCTCGGGTCGGAGGCCGCCGACATCAGTTCGTTCAGCTTGAACGTTTCGCCGGACATGGGGCCGAAGTAGAGGGGGAAATAGGCGGTATCGCGGGGCACGCTGATCAACGTGGCCTTGTTGGTGTGGACGTCGAGAGTGGCCAGCATCATGGTGTCGGTCAGGGCGTGAGAACGACCGGTCATGAAGTCGACGCCGATCAGCAGGAAGGTGATCCGATCGGGGTTCGACCAGAACGTGGGCGCCGGCTCGGGCGTGACCGCGGGCCCGACCGTGATGTACGGTGCCATGGACTGGGTCATCGTCGGCGTCGGGCTCGGCGATGGCGTAGCGGTGGCGAACGCCGACGTACCCGACAGGAGGCTGTCGCTGAGCATGTTGTTGCTGTCGATCGAGGCGCCGGTCTCGTAGACGGCCCAGGCCCCGGCGATGGCGGCCGTATGGGCGACGACGATCGATGCGACCAGCGCCGCGGTCATGGCCAGCTCGAGCTTGCGGAAGCGGTGTCGGCCGGGAGCGGTGGCGAAGGCATGGCCCAGCGCGAGAATGCGCCACACGGCCAGCAAGGCCAGGATCGCGATCAGCGTGGCGGCGAAGGTGGGGTCGAAGAGACTCGCCCCGAACCACTCAAGACCGTCGGCGACCTGGAGGGCGATCCAGCCCAGGCCGACCAGGGACGGCACCAGGAAGAGCAGGGCCGCACGTCGCCGACCCATGGCCAGGTGACCCAGCCCCGGCAGCAAGTACGAGAGCAGCGTCGCGGCGACCGGCGACTCGATGCCTCGAATCGGGCGAATGCCGCGGAAGTGGCGGGTGCGCACGGCCGGGCCCGGCTCTTCGGCGGGGGCGGAGGTAGTCTCTCGTTCGGCGTCCGTGGCAGTGACCAGATGCGGGATGAGGTGGAATCCGAGCCGCTTGTGGGACGGACAGTGTGAGACGAATCGCCCGCGGATGCAGTGACTGGCTGAGCGAGGTGAGTCGGTGCCCGCGATGCGGGATGTCGCGCGAGCCCACTCACCGGCTCGTCGCGGCGGGTCGCGGCGCGGTAGCGGCGACAGTCGCGGCCGGGGCTGCGACAATCGAAGCGTCATGTTGAACCCACCGAACCCACACCCGGGCGCCCTGGTCGTCATCGAGGGGATCGACGGCGCCGGCTCGACGACCCAGACCGAGATGCTGCTGGCCTGGCTGGGGCGGATCGGCGTGCCGTCGAGGTTCACCTGCGAGCCTTCCACTGGCCCGATCGGGGTCACGATCAGGGAGCACCTCGCCCGCCGGATCGAGCTGGGCGGTCCGGAGGCCGAAGCCCTGGCCTTCGCAGCCGACCGGATGGACCACGTCACCAACGAGGTCGCCCCCGCCCTAGCCCGCGGCGAGACCGTCGTGACCGACCGCTACTACCTCTCCAGCCTGGCCTATCAGGCCCTCTCGTGCGATCTGACGTGGCTTCGCGAGATCAACCGCTCAGCGCTCCGGCCGGACCTGACGGTGTTCCTCTCCGTGCCGGTGGACGTCGGCGTGGCGCGGTTCAGCGGACGTGCCACTCGGGAGCGGTTCGAGGAGGATCGGGCCCAGCTGGCGAGGATCGCGGAGACATACGAGGCCGCTATCGCCGCGCTGCTGGCAGTCGGCGAGGAGGTCCAGGTCGTCGACGGGACTCGACCGGCGACCGAGGTTCACGCCGACATCGTTCGGCTCGTGGCCCGCGTCCTTGGGCCGCGCTATCCGGGTGTGGCGATGCCAGTCGCGTCGAGCGCGGAGTAGTCAGACAGTCGAACGAGGCCGGCGGACTGAGTCAGACGGGCGGGATCGGCAGCCGGAGCGGGGCTTCCGTCCCGAGTGCCGCGGTCAGCTCGCCTCCCCTGGGTGATCGGCGCCACTCAGATGCCACTCGTCCGCGACGCCGGCTGCCGTCGCCATGAGCTGCCTGATCTCGGCATCGACGCGGTCGTTGTGCTTCTTGACCCAATCCTCGATGTGGAGTTCGATGTAGATCGATACGACGGCCAGGGCAAGCAACCAGGCGATCGTGACGGGGATCGACTGGGTTGCCGCGATGAGCCCGATCCCGGCCGCCAGGACGGCAACCTGCAGCCAAACCACCCACGCCTGTCCGATTGAGAACAGGATCAATCCGAATCCGAGGTGGATCGAGCGGTATGCGTCGCCGGGGGCAATGCGCCGGCTCTCCATCTCGCCGACGGCGCGCCGCAATTCCCCCTCGTCATCGAAGATCTGGTCGTCCTGTTGGCTCATGCCTTTCCCCAAGCCCCGGTCCCGCCGACATCCGGCGTGGCATCGTGGCCCGTGCCGGGTGCGGCTGCCAACCGGCAGGCAGCTATCTTCGCGCCGCGTCCTCGAGCTTGTCGAGCTGGTAACCGCAGGCCTCGGCCGCTCCGGCGAGCGTCGCGGTCAGGGTCTCGGCGGCGCGCACCTGCTTCGCGGTCCTGGCGGCCGTGCCGGACTTGTCCGCGGCGGCGTCGAGCGCGTCGAGGGCCAGCATCCACCACAGGACCTGGCCGAACGATTCGCGATTGAACCAGCTGACTCCTTCCCAGACGTTGACGCGGATGTACGGCCGGATCGATTCGTGGGCGACGAGCGACCGAACGAGCGCCGCGGCGCGATCCTTCGGGGGTCGCTCCGCCACCGACGAAGGCAGAGGCAGGTGTCTCAGCATCCTGATCAGCGCCACGAGCCGCCAGGCGGCTCCGTCGTCGAGACCCAGCTCGACGTAGACCGAAGCCTGCACGGCTCCGAGCTGGAGCTCGTCGATTGCCGCGTCGGTGTCTTCCGGTTTGGCGACCGCGGCGATGGCGCGAGAGACCAGCCGGCCGATGAGCGCGAACCAGGTCCATTCGTCCACGAGACCGGAGCAGATCCGCTCGCCGCCGGTGGCCGGCAGGCGCAACGCCGCCTCGAGGCCGGCGCGGAAGGCGGCCGCCGCGATCACGACGTCGCCGGCCGCGCCCGTCACATCGACCAGCGCGCGGAGCGCTCGCAGAACGTGGCCCTGGGCGTCGTCGAGCAGGACCGCCAGCTCCTTGTCGGTGGCGGGAGGTGTGGTGCTCGCCGGAGGAGCAGATGCCGCGGCCTTCGGCTTCGTGCCGGCGGGCGCCTTCCCGGCGACTTTCGCCGCCGCCGCGATCGGCCCGCGCAGCCCCAGGTCGACGGCGGCCGCGCCGTGAGGGGCCGCCGTCGCCCGAGCCGCCCCGATCTCCGCCACTCGCCGAAGCGAGCCGTTCTCGGTCAGCCCGCGAACCGCGTCGTGGAGCGGCTGGAGCTGCATATCGCGCATCGCCGCCGAGACGCTCGGCACCCCCGCTCCGTTGAGCCGCTCGGCCAGCCGCCCGAGCTGCCCCGACGGCCCGTCCTCGATCTCGCGGATGTCCAGGAATACCTGGCAGCCGTAGGCGTGCAGCTCAACGTACATCCCGTCGCGGCACAGGTCGGACGAGCGCCGCACGAATTCCAGCCCCGATCGCTGCTCACGCAGGAGGGCGTACCAGTTGCCGTCGGGATGAAGCCCCAGCCCCTCGCCCAGGGTGGTCTGGATCAGCTTCCGTCCGCCGCCCCCGTCCGGCACCGAGAAGGCCGTGGAGGTCTTGATCCAACCCTTGGCCTCGGCGAATCGGTTGTGGTAGACGACCAGGGCGTGCTCGTCGCCGTGTCGATTCGAGTAGGCGAAGACGTCCTCGTTGACCCAGCCGCCCGGATCGTAGACGTCGTACATCCGGAAGTCGGCGACCTCGGCGAAGAGGTAGCGGCGATGGAATAGCGGGAAGATCTCGCGCTCGTGGCGTTCCACCAGCCACCCGTCCGGGTGTTCGTCGCGGTATGCCCGCCGGTACTCCATTCCGTACTTCTCGGCGAAGCCCTCGACCTGACCGTGCCCGATCATCGGCAGCCCCGGCATCGTGGCCATCAAGGTCGCGACGCCGAAGTACTTGTCGCCCTTGCCGAACTGGTCGACCGCCGTGCGTTCGTCGGGGTTGCTCATGAAGTTGACGAAGCGCTTCAGGACCTCGGGATCGAACTCGATGGTGTCCTTGACGACCTGGCGGTAGCTGGCGTTCTCCTCATCGCGAAGCATGTTCATGAAGGCGCTGTTGTAGACGCGATGCATGCCGAGGGTCCGGACGAAGTAGCCCTCCAGCAGCCAGAACGCCTCGGCGAGAAGGAGGGTGTCCGGCACTTCGGCCGCGACACGATCTACCACTTCCCGCCAGAACTCGTTGGGCATCTTCTCGTCGAAGACGGCGCGCGAGGTGGCGTGCTCGGCTCGCGATGGGATGCCGCCGCTCTGCCCCGGCTCCGGATACCACAGCCGCTGGATGTGGCGTCGGGCCAGCGTCATGGCCGCGTCGAAGCGGATGATCGGGAACTGGCGGGCGACGTGGAGGATGGTCTGGATGACGGCCTCGCGAACCTCGGGGTTGAGGTAGTCCAGCTGGGCCGTGTCGTTCCAGGGCATGCTGGTGCCGTCGTTGCCGTGGTAGATGTAGCGGGCGTTGCCGTACCAGTTATCGGTCCTCTTGAACACGACCGCGGCATCTGTCGAATTCCAGTAGTGATCCTCGATCTGGATCGTCACCCGCTCGTCGTCGGAGAGATCGCCGCCGGTGAACGAGTAGGAAGGGTAGGGCGAGTCCGGCAGTCCCAGGAACCAATCGGGATGCTCGATGACCCAGCGCGAGTCGATGCCCATGTGGTTGGGCACCATGTCCGAACTGAGCCGAATGCCGCGGCCGGCGCAGCGGCTGCGCAGCTGCTGGAAGGCGGCGTCGCCGCCCAGGTCGTCCGCGATTCGGTAGTCCATGAGTGAATAGGCCGAGGCGGCGGCGTCGGGGTTGCCGCGCCACTGCTTGATGCGCTGGCTGGCCCGGCTCCGCTCCCACAGGCCGATCAGCCACAGCCCCGTGAAGCCGCGCCGCGACAGAGCCTCCAGCTCCTCGTCGGGGATCTGGTCGAGCCGGCTGATCGGGCGACCGTAGCGCTTGGAGAGCTGATCGAGCCAGACGTAGGTAGTCTTGGCCATGAGCACGACCCGCGGCATCCACTCCCGGTCCTTGCTGAACCGCTCGTACTCGTTCTCCAGGCCGCCAAGGCCCGGTCCCTGGTTCGGCCCGGCGCCGGTGCTGGGATGCGTCCTCATCCACAGCGCGACCTCTTCCTCGTGCAGGACGTCGAGGCTGACGATCAGGCGATCGAGGAAGCTCGTCAGGACCAGACCCCAGCGCGATCGGATGTACCGCAGCTGGCCGGCCAGCGAATCCGGCGAGGCGATCGCGGGTGCGCGCAGGAAGGCGATGAGCGACAGACCCTCGGGGCCGAAGCCGGGCTGGTTGTCGAAGAATTCGCGCAGGCCGGAGATCAGTTCGGTATAGGCGGTCCGTTCGACCAGGTCGGCGTCGTCGAAGAGCTCATCGAACGTCGCGAAGGCCGGGTTGACGTTGGCCAACCACAGCATCAGCAACTCCTCGAGGGCGACCTCGCGGTTGGGATGGCCTTCCGTCTCGCCCGCCAGATAGGCCAGCGGGTCCTGCCCGTCGCGACTCACCGCCAGCGGCGGGAACTGCTCCACGAAAGTGGCCAGGGCGTGGTCCAGCACCTCCGGCCCCATCTGGGTGAGGAGCGCGGCGATGCCGTCGGCGACGATATTGGGGTTGACGGTCCGGCGGTAGATCTCGACCGCGTGGTGGAGGATCTCGTCGATCAACCCCATGGCGTTGAGTTCGGCGGCATGAACGACGCGGTCGGGGTACGCGTCGGGGTCCGCGCGGTCGTTCATGCGCTTGGCGAAGGCGCGAGCGGCCGGGAAGTCCGGGATGATCACATTGCCGCTGGTCTGGAAGAGCGCCCGGTCGAACTCGTAGCGGAGACGAGCCGCCTTCGAGATGTGGAACTCGAATGCCACGAAGCGCGCTCCGAATCTGAACGAATGCGGGCGGCCACAACACGAGAGCCGTTGGCCTTTGGCCGGAGTCTATCAGGCAGTCAAGAGAGTGGGCGCGAAACGAGGATTCGGTAGCCGTTGCGCCGGCTGGTCGCCGGGTAAGGGCCGGCGCTTCTAGCGGACCGCCGCACGGTTCGCCCGGGCGCCGTGAGGCCGCTGGCCCGCTTCTTCCAGCGCCTCGGCGTAGATGGCGGCGCCGTCGATCCGGCGCGACGGCGAGGTGAAGAGCGAGAGGTCGTCCAGGAGGCGGGATTCGAGGTCGGTCCCGGCCGCTTCGTCGATCAGCCGTGCCGCCCTGGCCGCCGAGAGCAGAACCTGCTTTGTCTCGGGACGAACCGGGTCGTCCCAGAACCAGCCGTCGCTCTGGAACATGGCCAGCCGCCAGCGCTCGGCCTCCATCAGGGAGAGCAGGTTGGCGCGCTGGCCGTCCGTAGCGAGCGGCAGACGGCGCCTACCGAAGCTTTCTGGCGTCTCGGCCCCGAAGACTACGTCCACGTACTCGTCGCGCGCTCCCCAGAGCGCCGCCGGTTCCATGAAGTCTGCGGCGAGACCGCCGGCGACGGTGTCTGTCGCGGCAGCGAGTCGCTCCAGGGCGGCCCGCAGCGGCCCCTTCCAGCGGCCATCCGATGCATCCGGACACTCTCCGGTCCAGCGCAGGACGCCGTGGTGGCAGCTCCAGGAGGTCCGTTCCGCGATCTGCGTCACGGCGAAGGTGCTGGCCGCCATGTCGCCGACGACCCGGCCGATCGTCGTGATGTCGAAGCCGCGGTCCGGACCCTCGGGGCCTGGGTTCACGAGCCGGGCGAGGAATAGGTCGCGGAACTTCTGGTGATGACCGTACAGCTCACCGTCGGTGGCGATCACCGCCAGGCGCGGTGTCCCGTCGGGGAAGGCCGGCCCGGAGACTCGCGGCAGTATCCGCTCTCGGGCGAAGGCGTCGGCGTCCATCGTCGCGTCCGATTCGAACGACGCGGACGCCGAGAGGGCCGCATCGTAGAAGACGACCACGATCGATTTGCGGCCGCCCAGCTCCACGCGATACGGCCGGCGGGTGTCCAGGCGGGAGTCGGCCGCCTGCCAGGGGGCCAGGATCGTGTAGCGGACGCCCTCGTCGGCGAGGATGCGCAACGTCGGCAGGTCTACGGCGGTCTCGGGCAGCCAGATGCCGGTCGGTCTCCTATCGAACCGCAGCTCGAAGTCGCGCAATCCCCAGCGGATCTCGGTCCGGCGATCGGCGAGCGAAGCCAGCGGCAGGATGGCGTGGTGGTATGCCTGTGCCATCGCGTTGCCGCAATTCGGCCCGTCGAGGTCCGACGGCACGTCCGAGGCCACGAAGCCGCCGTGCGTGGCAGCGTCGTGCTCCGCCAGCCAGCTGGCCAGCGTGGGGCCGAGATCGTAGGAAATGTGCCGGAGGTTGCCGCGTTCCGAGTTGGGCTTGTAGCACTCGGCGTCGATGCGCGCGTTCCAGTCCGGGTACGGGGCCGCGGCCGGCTGAGGCGCGATCTCGCCTGTGAACGGGTTGCGGCGCTCGGGCTGGTAGAAATGGCCGTGCACGGCCAGCTTGGGTCGACTCACTGGACCGATGGTAGCGGAGCCGTGCCGGCGGGGCACGTCCCCGGCCGTGGACCCGGTTCGAGCCATAACCCTGCGCCTCCAAAGGTGGGAGGGCTGGGTGGGCCGCTGCCGACGAAGGCGCCAGTGGGCCGCGCCGACATCTGGTTGGCTTTCTGGACAAACTTGCCCACAGTGAAAGTTGGGCCAGGCAGCAGCGGCGCGGAAGCCGACATCGAGGCGGCTCTGGGGACAGATGCGCCTGAACCACGCTCAGAACGGGCCCTTGGCCGCGGCGGCTGAGTCACGCGGTCCTCAATCCGCGGTTCGATCCGGCCTAACTTTCATGCGAGGCAAGTTAGACCAGATAGGGTGCGACCGTCGGGCCGGCGCTCGACCGACGCCGTCCGATCCGGCGTAGCCGCCATTCGTCGGTGAAGTCGAACAACAGCGACGTTCGGCTGGCGGCGGCGGGCCGGCTCGGCCATCCGCACGGATCAGGCCCAAACGATGTGGTCGGCGGGCGTCGCTCCAAATGGCGAGGCTCGGGCAGCAGCGTGGCCAGTTCATCTCGCCGGCGCCCCATCGAAGCAGAATGGCTGGCCAGCCCCCACACGGGTCGTCGAGACAAGTCAGGTTGCGCGACTCTGACCTTCCCGGTTCCCGGCTTCAGCCGCCGCCGCCTCTCCTGCCGCCGCCGGCTCGGCTGGCGCCGCCAGCTCCGCTGGCGCCGCCAGCTCCGCTGGCGCGTGGTCGATCGACTGCGTGACGTCGAAGCCGACGGTCCGGGTGGCGCGGGCGCCGGGGGCGAGCGTGATCGGCCAGCGGAAGAGGAGCGAGCTGCCCTGGTAAACCCGCTCGAAGCCACCCTCGGAGTTGGAGACTGTCTCGACCGGGTACCACGTCAGGCGGGCGGCCGGCTCAGCCCGGGCTTCGACGCGGACGCCCTCGAAGTCGTTGCCGAAGGCGATGCCTCGGGCGAGCGCCACATCGCCGGCTACGTCGTGCGGCGAGCGATCGCCGGCCTCGGTCTCGTAGTACGCCGCGGGGTTGTGGCCGCCGCCGAGCAGGTTCAGGTTCCACTCGACGGCCAGCTCGAATTCGAGGGCCGTGTCGCCGGGGTTCTCGACCGTCGTCTGGAGCGTAAGCGTCGGGGTCGAGCGACGGCCGCCGAAGCGGTAGGTCTTCTCGACGGCGAGCGGTCGGTCGAGGCCGTCGAGGACGACGCGGCCGAGCCGGCGGGCGTCCAGTCCATCCTCGGCCAGAGACGTGAGCGCATACGCGTCCTCGACGAAGTCGCCGAATTCCTCGTAGGTCGCGGTGATGAAGGCCGCGCCGTCGGTGCCGTCGCCGGCGGGGAGCACATGTACGAGCCCGCTCCGGCGCTCGTGGCGGTCGTAATGGAGGTATGCGGCCAGGCCCGGCTCCTTGACGCTCACCATGTCGTGGATCGTCCTGGGGGCGTCGGCGGCGGCTGCCGCGGCGTGGCCGCCGGCGATATCGGCCTCACCCTCGTCGGCCGCACCGTCGATCGCCGTCTCGGCGGCTTCTGCGTCGTGGGCCACCAGCCGCTCGTGGTATGCCTCCGGCCGGCGCCGCAAGACCGACGCCAGCGCCAGGCGGCCGGCGCGCAGATCCCACGACGAGATGCCGGCACCCTCGGCCAGGTCGACGACAACTGTCTGGCCGGGCAAAGTGACCAGCACCTCGTCGATCGCGTCGAGATCCGTGTCGACCATCCGCGCGCCGTAGGGCTCGCCGCCTGCGGCCGCGGCGGCCGCATCCGCTAGATCCTCGGCCGCGATCAGGCCGGCCAGCGTGGCCATGCGCATGTGGACGATGTAGACGCCGCCGAAGAGGCCGTGCCAGTAGCAGTCGTTCGACTGGCCCTGATAGAGGTGGTCCAGGGCCCGGTCGCGGGCCGACCCCAAGACGGGGCCGGCGGGCCGCAGACTCTCACCAGCCCCGCCCGCCATCGCGTCCACCTTGTCGGAGACGCGCAGCATCTGCTTGTGCAGTTCGTTGATCTCACGGTACCGAGCCATGTAGTTGCGCCAGAAGCCGCCCCGCAGGAACCGCGCGGCCGGCAGGTTGCGTGCCCGGGCATCCTCGAGCAGGCGCGTGAAGACCGGCGTCTCGTCCGGCGGGAGGACCCACTCGGTCATCTCGACATAGGAGGCCGTGGGGAAGTAGACACGCCGCGTCGGCGGGTTCGAAGCCAGCCATTGCGACGGCGTGACCGTGGCCAGCCAATCTCCGGCCGCCTCGATGGCGTCGAAGCAGCGGTCAACCCAGTGCTCGTTGCTCCAGCAGTACTCGAACGTGCCCGGCCACGCCCCGAACTTCTCGCCGTCGTCGCCCATCATGCCGACGAACCGCCCGTCCTCGGTCCGGCGATCGGCCAGGTACGAGATCAGGTCCTCGACCGGCTTGAACGGAATGCGGTATCGGAGTCCCTGCTCCGTCCCGAAGACCGTCAGCCGCCGGCCCCGGTCGTCGGTCGTGAAGGCCGTCCACATCTCGTCTTCGCGGATCGAGGCGGCGCGCAGGTGGTTGTCGTCCAGGACGGTCCACTCGTAGCCGGCTTCCGCAAGGTCGTACGCCAGCGACGGCTCCCAGACCCGCTCGGCCAGCCACGCCCCTTTAGGCCGTCGCCCGAACAGCTCCTCCATCTCGTCGCGCATCCGGACCAGCTGGCCGCGGCGGTCGCGGTCGGGGAGCGTGATCAGGATCGGCTCGTAGTGGCCGCCGCCCAGGATCTCGACCTGGCCACGGTCCACGAGACCGCGGATCTGGGCTATCGCCTCGGGTCGGTTGGCTGCCAGCCAGGTCAGCAGCGGCCCGGTGTAGTGCATGCCGAGACGGATCCCCGGATGGCGCTCGAGGGCGTTGAGCATCGGAGAGTAGGCGTGCTCGTAGACGTCGGCGATGACCCAGCCGAAGTTGCCGACGGGCTGATGGTTGTGGATTACGAGAGCGAGCGAGACGCGGCCGCCCAATCCGGTCTCAGCCCGCTTCGGTAGCCGGTCGGCGGCTCGCCTGCTTCTTGACCTCGATCCCGGCCGCGGGCAGGTACATCTTCTCGACGTACTCGTGGAGCATGCGGATGGTCGAGAACCGCCAGATCGTGCTGGCGATCGACCGCCTCATCTCCGCGGTCCACTCCTCCGGAACGTCGTCTTCGTTGCGGCCGTAGTAGAGCGGTACGACATCCTGTTCTAGCAGGCGGTAGAGGTCCTGAGCGTCGGCATAGTCCTGCGCGCCCTCATCGGGATTCGTTTCGCGTCCGCCGATGGCCCAGCCGTTGTCACCCATGTAGCCTTCGTCCCACCAGCCGTCGAGCACCGACAGGTTGGCGACGCCGTTGGCCGAAGCCTTCATCCCGCTCGTGCCCGAAGCCTCCAGGGGACGGCGCGGGTTGTTCAGCCAGATGTCGACGCCCTGGACCATGAAGCGGGCGACCCGCATGTCGTAGTCCTCGAGGATGAAGACTCGGCCCCGCAGCTGGGGCGATCGTGATCGGGCGAAGATCTCCTGGATGACGCCCTGGCCGGGACGGTCGGCCGGGTGAGCTTTGCCGGCGAAGATGATCTGGACCGGGCGCTCCTTGTTCCAGAGCAGCCGCGAGATGCGGTCCATGTCGGAGAAGATCAGGCCCGCCCGCTTGTAGGTCGCGAAGCGACGGGCAAAGCCGATCGTGAGAGTCCCGACGTCCAGCTGGTCCTCGAGCTCCTCGAGAGTGCTCGGCGCCTCGCCGTGACGGGCGAACTGATGGCGCAGCCGATTGCGGGCGAAGATCATCAGCTCGAGCTTCTGGCGCTGATGCGCCTCCCACAGGTCGACATCGGGGATCTGGTCGGTTCGTTCCCAGAAGGCGTCGTTGCGCGCGTCGACGTTGTCGAGCTGGGCACCCAGGTAGCGCTCGAACACGTCGCGCATCGGCTGTCCGACCCAGGTCGGCATGTGCACGCCGTTGGTCACGGCCATGATCTGCTTGCCGCCCAGGCCCTGCCAGGTGTTGTTGGCGGTGACGCTGTGGAGCTTGCTCACGGCATTGGCCGAGTTGGAGAGGCGCAGCGAGAGAGCCGTCATGTCGAATTGGCGGCCGTCGCCGTCGGCGCCCCGGGCCAGCTCCAGGACGCGATCGATCGGCACGCCGCCGGTGCCCTTGCGGCCGTCGCCCTCGTAGAGCGGCCCAGCCACTCGCCGGACCAGCTCCGTGTCGAACCGCTCGTTGCCGGCCGCCACGGGCGTATGGATCGTGAATACGCTATTGGAGCGGACGCGCTCGAAGGCATCGTCCAGCGCCACTCCCTGCGCCACCAGGGCGCGGGTCCGTTCCACGAGCTGGAGGGCGGAGTGGCCTTCGTTCAGATGCCACACGGCCGGGGCTATGCCGAGCGCCTTCAGCGCCCGGACGCCGCCCGCGCCCAGGACCAGCTCCTGGTGGAGACGCATCTCGCGGCCCCGGACGTACAGGATGTGCGTGACCGGCCGGTCCGACTCGGCGTTGTCCGGGATGTCGGTGTCGAGCAGCAGGACCGGCACGCGCCCGGCCTGGACCAGCCAGACGGCAGCGAACAGCTCGCGCTCGGGTAGCTCGACGGAGATGGTCAGCGGCTCCCCGTCCTGGCCGAGAACGCGCAGGATCGGCAGCTTGGCCAGGTCGTAGTCGGGGTAGGCGTGCTCCTGGTGCCCGTCCGCGTCGATCGTCTGGCGGAAGTAGCCGTGCTTGTAGAGCAGGCCCACGCCGACGAACGGCATTGCCATGTCGCTCGCGGACTTGATGTGGTCGCCGGCGAGGACGCCGAGGCCGCCGGAGTAAATGCCCAGGCTCTCGTGGAAGCCGTATTCGGCGCAGAAATAGGCGATTGGACCGGTCAGCGCGGAGCCGTACTCGCGGTTGAACCAGTGCTCGCGGCCGCCGGCCATGTAGCGGTCGAACTCGGCCAGGACCTGGGTGTATTCGGCCATGAAGGCCGGGTCGTCGAGCAGGTCGGACCAGGCGATCGGCTGGCTCAGGACTTCGACGGGATTCCGATAGCGCGACCACGACAGGCCGTCGATGCGGCTGAACAGCGCGCGGGCGCGCGGGTTCCAGCTCCACCACATGTTGTACGACAGGCGCCGCAAGCCCTCGAGCTGCGGGGGCAGCCGGAAAGAGGCGCCCGGAAGTGTTGGAACCGTGACCGAGTGTTCCATCTGCCGCCCATCATATCCGACGCCGCTCATTGAATCGCCCGCCCCGGCCGGGGGGGTCCGGCCGCGTCAACCACCGGAGTGTTGAGGGTGCCGTTCGGCGCCGCTTTGACTACCATGGACGGCGCTTCCTCCCACACCCCAATCCCTCGACAGGAGCGAACCATGCGGGTCGTCTGCATCGCGGCCGAATGCGAGCCGTGGGCCAAGACCGGCGGCCTCGGCGACGTTGTCGACGCCCTGGCGCGGGCGGTGGGGGCGACGGGCAAGCCAGGTTCGGGCGGGCCCGTCGCGGGGGGCACCGGCGCGGTCACGGCCGCGGCGGCTCGGAAGCCCCACGTTCCGCAATCGCAGATCTGGATGGGTACCGGCGCGGTGATGGCAGTGGGCAAGGGCGAGCCCGATCTGCCCGGCCACGTCGAGCCGCCCGTGGACGTATTCGTGCCGAAGTACCGTAGCGTCGCGGCGCCGGCCGGCGCAACGGTCAGGCTGCTGGCGGTGCCCGATCCGCTGGCCGAGAGCGGCATGACGGAGGTCGCTCTCGTCGAGTTCGAGGACCGCGGCTACCGGGTCCGGCTCATCGATCACCCGCCCGCTTTCGACCGGGCCGGGTTCTACGGCGACGCCGACGGAGACTATCCCGACAACGGCTGGCGTTTCGGTCTGCTGTGCCGGGCCGCGATCGAAGCCCTGCTCACCGACGAGCGCCCCGTGGACGTTCTGCACCTGCACGACTGGCAGGCCATGCCGGCGGCCGTGCTGAGGGACATCGCCTACCAGGCATATCCGCTGATCTCACGAGCTGCGGTCATGGTCACCATCCACAACCTCGCCTATCAGGGCTGGCTCGCGCGCGAAGCCCTTGCCGGGATGCTCTTCCCGGACGAGTTGATCCAGTCGCTGCCGCCGCGCGCCGACGGCATGCTGCTGCTGGGCGAGGGGATCCGGCGCGCCGAGTTGGTCAACACCGTCAGTCCCGGCTATGCCCAGGAGATCCTGCAGCCCGCCGGCGGCTTGGGTCTGGACAAGGCGCTGACTGCTCTGGGGCATCGGTTCGGGGGCATCCTCAACGGCCTCGACATGGCCGTCTGGGATCCGGCGACCGACCCGGCCCTTCCGGCGCCCTACTCACGGACCGATCTGGCCGGCAAGGCGGCCTGCCGGCGGGCGCTGCTGACCGAGCTGGGCTTCGACCCGGACGACGCCGGCCCCCTGCTCGGCATGATCGGCCGGCTCGATCCCCAGAAAGGCTTCGATCTGCTGGCCGGCGCGGCTCCCGATCTTGTCGCCGAGGGCGCGCGGATCGTCGTCCTGGGCAGTGGCGACCCCAAGCTCGTGGGCAAGCTGCGCGGCATGGCCGCGGCTCATCCGCGGTCCGTCGCGGTCGTGGAGGCATTCGACCGGGCCCTGGCGCGGCGCATCTACGCCGGCGCCGACCTGTACTTGATGCCCTCGCGGTTCGAACCCTGCGGGCAGGGTCAGATGATCGCGCTGCGGTACGGGACACCGGCCGTCGTGCATCGAACCGGCGGCCTGGCCGACACGGTCGTCGACGTCGATGAGCGCCCGGCGGAGGGGACCGGCTTCGTCCACGACGCCGCCACGATCGGGTCGCTGCTCGACGGATGCCTGCGAGCTATCACCCGCTTCCGGCGCGGCGGCAAGGAGTGGACTGCCCTGCAGGACCGGGGCATGGCCATCGACTGGTCGTGGGAGGCGGGGCCGGCGGAGCAGTACGCGGCCTCGTATCGGCGAGCCATATCTCTGCGGCGCGAGCATCGACGCGAGCCGTAGCGCGGACGGCCGGCTCATGGCGTAAGGTGGGGGAGTGCCAGTGATGCCCAGAACGCCATGCGACGTGCTCGTGGTCGGAACCGGCGCGGCCGGTCTGACCGCGGCGCTCGTCGCGGCCGAGCGCGGCGCCAGCGTCTTGATGCTGACCAAGGGCCACGCGCCCGATTCGAGCAGCTGGCACGCCCAGGGCGGGATCGCCGGGGCGATCGGGGACGATGACACGGCCGCGCTGCACGGCCTCGACACGGAGAGGGCCGGACGCGAACTGTGCCGTCCCAGCGCCGTCCACGTCCTCGTCGAGGAAGGCCCGGAACGAGTCCGCGAACTGATCGCCATGGGAGTGCCCTTCGATCCCGAGCTGAGCCTCGAGGGCGGCCACTCCCGGCGGCGGGTCTCGAGCGTGGAGGGGGCGGCCACGGGCTGGGCGGTGACGAGTCTGCTGAGCCGACGCGCCGTAAAGTCGGACCACATCGTCACGCGCGAAGCGACCGCCGTTCGCGGCCTGCTTGTCGCCGGTGGCCGGTGCCTCGGCGTGGTCACGCCCGATGGCCCCATCACGGCCAAGGCTACGATCATGGCCATGGGCGGCGCCGCGGCGCTGTGGGCTCGCTCGACGAACCCGCCCGGTCAGATCGGCGATGCGGTGGCGATCGGTGCCGCCGCCGGCGCAGCCATTGCCGACATGGAGTTCATGCAGTTCCACCCGACCGTGCTGGAGGGCTCGCGGTTGCTGCTGACGGAGGCGCTGCGCGGTGACGGCGCGACGCTGCTCAACTCGGTTGGTGAGCGGTTCGTGGATGAGCTGGCTCCTCGAGACGAGGTTGCGCGGGCGATCGTCAGGCAGGGTCCGGCCTTCCTCGATCTGCGATCGATCGATCGGTCGCGCTTTCCGGGCCTGATGGCCGAAATCGAGAAGTCGGGCTTCGATCCCGCGGCGGAGCCGATCCCGGTCTCACCGGCGGCCCACTACACCATCGGCGGCATCGTGACCGACCTGCTCGGCCGGACCGACATCGCCGGTTTGTACGCGGCCGGCGAGTGCGCGGCCACCGGGGTCCACGGGGCCAATCGCCTCGCTTCCAACTCGTTGCTGGAGTGCCTGGTCTTCGGGCGACGAGCGGCGCTGGCCGCCCTCGACGAACCGCCGGTTCCCGCGAGGGCAGAGGAAGCGGTGCCGGTGCCGGCGGAGCGCGTGGCTTCCGAGGCGCTGTGCGAGCAAGTCTGGCTGCAGGCGGGCGTCATGCGCGATCCGGAGCGCCTGACCGAGCTGGCGAAGAGCCCGGATCCAGTGGCGTCGATGGTGGCCCGCTTCGCTCTCGCCCGAGCCGAGAGTCGCGGCGTCCACTACCGTATCGATGCACCCGTTCCGGACGCGGCCTTCGACGGGCACTTCGTGTTGCGACCCGGCCGCAACCTGTCGCTGGAGCAATGGACGTGACCGCCACGGAGACCGCCGTCACCGCAACCGCCGCACCTGCTCGCCGCCAGATCCGCCCGCCCGATCCGGAGGCAGTGGCGCGGGTCGTGGCCGCCGGCCTGGCCGAGGACCTCACGCTGGGCGATCCCACCACCGACGGCCTGTTCGGCCCGGAGGCCACGGCCACGATGTCGCTGCTGGTCAAGGCGCCGGGCATCGTGTGCGGCTTGCCGATCGTCGCCGCGGTCTTCGCCGCGCTGAGCTCGGCGGTGGTCGTTGCGCCGGCGGTCGCCGACGGCGAGCGGGTGGAGGCCGTCCCCGCGGAGATAGCCCGCATCACCGGACCGACTCGGGCCATCCTTTCGGGCGAGAGGACCGCGCTCAATTTGTTGGGCCGGCTCTCCGGCATCGCCACGCTGACGGGGCGGTGCGTCGCCGAGCTGAGTGGGACCGGAGCCACGCTCCTGGACACCCGCAAGACCACGGCCGGTCTGCGGGACCTGGAGAAGTACGCGGTGCGCTGCGGCGGCGGCACCAACCATCGCCTCAACCTGGGCGAGGCGCTGCTCGTCAAGGACAACCATCTGCGCCTCGCCGGTGGGATCGCGGCGGCCGTATCGGCCCTGCGGCGGTCGGCGCCGCGGCTGCGTCTGGAGGTCGAGACGGAGACCCTGGCCGACGTCCGCGAGGCCCTCGAGGCGGGCGTCAATCGGATCCTGCTGGACAACATGAGCCTCGACGAGATGCGCGCGGCCGTGGCCATCGTGGGCGGCCACGTCGAGACCGAGGCCTCCGGCGGGATCACTCTCGACAACCTCCGCTCGGTCGGCGAAACGGGCGTCGATTTCGTTTCGCTCGGCGCGCTGACGCATTCCGCCGGATCGCTCGATGTCTCGCTCGAGGTAGTCGGTTGACGCCCGATCCGGACACCGCCGAGGTTCGCCCGGCCGCCACAGGCTTCGGCCCGGACTCCGTGTCGGTGCCGCCCCCCGGCGATCCGGCGACCTTCCCCGCGCTGCAGGCTGAGATCCGCGAGCTTGCCCGTGAGCACGACGCCGTCATCCTGGCCCACAGCTACGAGCGGCCCGAGATCCAGGACTTGACCGACCACGTCGGCGACTCGCTTAGCCTCTCGCGACTCGCCGCCTCCGCGCCCCAGTCGACGATCGTCTTCTGCGGCGTCTCGTTCATGGCGGAGACGGCCAAGATCCTCTCGCCGCGGAAACGCGTTCTGCTGCCGGATATCGCCGCGGGCTGTTCGCTGGCCGACTCGATCACGGTCGAGCAGCTGCGGTCGTGGAAGGCCGAGCATCGCGGCGCCGTCGTCGTCTCGTACGTGAACACGACCGCGGCCGTCAAGGCGGAGAGCGACTACTGCTGCACATCGAGCAATGCCCGGGCCGTGATCGACGCCATCCCGGCCGACCGCGCGATCCTCTTCCTGCCCGACATGTTCCTCGGCCTGTGGCTGCAGCGCGTGACCGGCCGCAAGCTCACCATCTGGCTCGGTGAGTGCCACGTCCATGCCGGCATCCGCCCCTCGGACGTGGAGCAGTGGCATCGCGAGTTGCCCGGGGCCGAGCTGTTGATCCACCCCGAGTGCGGCTGCACCAGCCAGGTCATCGAGGCCGTCGGCGACGACGCTCACATCCTCTCGACCGAGGGCATGGTCACCTACGCCCAGCAGTCGAAGGCCGATGCGTTCCTGATCGCGACCGAGACCGGCATCCTCCACCGTCTCGAGGAGAAGGCGCCGGGCAAGCGGTTCGTGCCGGTGAACCGCGAGGCGGTCTGCCAGTACATGAAGCTCACGACCCTGGAAAAGGTCCGGGACTCGCTGCGGGACGGCATCTACGAGATAGACGTTCCGACGCACACGGCGGATCGGGCCCGGATCGCGCTGGAGCGGATGATCGCGATCGGGTGACGTTCGGCCGGTCGGCCGCAGACCGCTAGCTCGGGTGGCCGATCTCGAGCTGGACGGCCGGGAGCCCTTCGCCGCCGGCCAGTCTGGCGAAGCGGTTGCCGCCAGATCGATAGTGGTCGACCAGTCGGTCGTACTCCGCCGCCACCCAGGCGTAGTCGGGGTGGCCGGCCTGCCACTCGCGCTGGAAAACCACGCCGCGCAGTCGGACCTGCATCAGCTCCTTGAGGCAGTTGAAGCATGGCTGGAGCGTCGTATAGAGGATGGCTCCGTCGATCGCGGTCCCGAAGCGCGCGGCCGTGGCCATGGCGTTCTGCTCGGCGTGGACGCACACACAGATGTCGTACAGCTTGCCGGAGAGCCCGGCATCGGGCCGTTCGGCACGAAGAGCGCAACGGCGGCAGCCGCGTTCGGCCTCCGTGCAGTTGGGATAGCCGGCCGGCGTGCCGTTGTAGCCGCTGCCGAGGACTCGGTCGTCGCGGACGATCACCGCGCCGACACGCGAACCCAGACACTTCGCGCCCGACTCGACGACCAGCGCCAGGCGCATGTAGAAGTCCTGGCGCTTCCAGCTCGAATCTTCTAGTTCGATGACATCGGGCGCCATCGCTGCCTCGCGCGTCGGTGGGTGGTCGATCCGACCCGTCCGTCGGGACGCAGCTGACGGTACACGGCCTGCATCGGTGCTGCATCGCCCGTGGCGCACTAGAATGCGTCCCATCAGGTCGTCGATGCGTATCCGGGGGGATATCGAACGTGATCGTTCACCTGCTGGAATATAAGGTCGTGCCCGGCCACGAGGCCGAACTGGCGGGGCACCTCCGTCACGCCTCCCTGTCGGTGCGGCCGCAGCACGGCCAGGTCGCCCGCTACGTGGGTCGGCGCCTCGGCCACCAGGGGCGCGAGCACATAGCCGTCACAACCTGGCGCGACTTGTCGGCTCTTGCTGACGGAACGGATGCCGAGGGCGTTCCGGCGTACCTGGCACGTGTCGTGGATTTGCTTGGCGACAAGGCGTCCAGGCAGTATCGTGTGGTAGCTTCCGTCGAACTCGGTGGGGAGACAGCGAGCGTCCTGCGGGTATACAGGACCTCTATCGCGGCCGAGGCGGTGGAGGTATGGGAGCGGAGGACCTTCGAGTCCGTCGGCCGGCTTGCCAACAAGGATGGCTTGATCGCCGTCGTCGCGGGGGTCGAAGCAGCCGGTGTTGCGGCCGCACCGCAAACCGGTGAGGTCTCGGTCGTAGTACTTACGGCATGGACCAAGTGGGATCTTCTGCTGGCGGCTACCGGAGGCCGCCTGAATAGAGCGATAATCGACACCGAACTCGCGGATCTCGAGCGGCCGGCGAGCGCCGACCACTTCGAGCTCCTCGAGGCGGAGCCGGGACCTGGGTAGAGGTCGCAGATTGAGAATGGTCACCCGATGAGGGGAACTAGTTCGGGTCGCCCGGGACTCGCCCGGCGGGACGATGGCGCGAATCAATGCGGCGTCGGAACTTCTGGCTGGTCGATTGCGTCTTTGGAATGGGAGACCATTCCCCTATGGAATGGCAGAAGGGGTCGACCCTCTTTGCAGAAGCCAAGTCCGGAGTGCCCTAGATGACCTGGACCGCGTCGGCCCAGGCTCTTGGCCGGAGCAGCCGGCCGATTCGGTTCGCCCGCTACCTATCGGTATCCGCTCCGGCTATCCTGCTGGCCGCGAGCGCCGCTGCCGCCCTGGCGTACTTCTTCACGTTCCTGCGGCCGTTGGCGGACTCGCTCGATGCCATATTGCCGGTCGACCCGGCCGACGCGGACCCCACGGTTGCGGTCCTCTCGGCGATTGGGCTGGTGGCGCTGACCATCGGGCTCGTCCGCGGCAAGTCGGTGGCGTGGTGGCTGACCATGGCAACCCTGTCGGTTTCGCTGCTGGCCCAGGCCGCCGCCCTGTCGCGGCCGCTCGGTATGCTCGTGGTCGGCTGCTTGCTGGCGATCCTGCTCGCGGACAGGCGCCGGTACATAGTCGAGACGGCCATCGGCTGGCGCAGGCTGATCGTCGCCCTGCTCATCGTCGGCGGTCTTGCGGTTGGCCTCGAAACCTCGCTGGTCATCGCCACGACCGGCGACTGGCCGCGGCCGCTCTCCGCCTTGAGCGATATCACAGCCACCATCGGGAACGCCCTGGGCCTGAGTGATGCCACCGGCAACCGCGTTCTCCAGCAGACCAGCCGGGACGCGATCCTGGGCTTCCTGCTCCTCGCCTCGCGCCTGCCGATCGTTCTTGCCGCGGTCGGCGTGTTGAGCCGCGTTGCGGAGCCCCGGCCGGATCCAACCACCCGGGCCAGGGCCCGCGCGATCGCCGAGAAGTACGGCTGCGGGGCGCTGCTGCCGTTCCAGCTGGGTGAGGACAAGCTCGTCTTCTCCCCGCCGGACGCCGACGGGCTGCTCGTCTACGGGCTTGCGGGACGGACCGCCGTGGTCCTGGGCGATCTCATCGGGCCCGCCGAAGCCGCGCCCAATGTGCTGCGCGATTTCCTGGCAAACTGCCGCAAGCTCGACCGCGTGCCGGTCGTATACCAGGCCGGCTCAGCCAGCAGGTCCACGCTGGTCGGAGCCGGGTTCAGGATGTTCAAGGTGGGCCAGGAGGCCCTCATCGATCTGCCAACGTTCGACACGACCGGGTCACGGCGCGCCAACCTGCGGCACACGATCACCCGTTGCCGCAAGGACGGGGTCGCGTTCCGCTGGTTCCCCCATGGCCTCCCGGCAGAGGAATCGGCTTTGCTGGCGGACCTTGAAGCGATCGATGCCGTCTGGCGCCGCAAGACCGGCCCACAGATGGGCTTCACCATCAGTCACTTCGACCGGGCGACTCTTGCCTGGCAGCCGGCCTCGATCGCCGTAAGCGCCGACGGGCATGCCCTTGCCTTCACAACCTTCCGCCAGACCGGTGTCGACGGAGGCTGGGTCCTGGACCTCATGCGCCGCGCCCCGGACGGACCCCCGGGCGCGGTCGAAGCGTGCATCGCCGAAGGGGCTCTCGCGTTCCGCGACGCCGGCGCCAGGACGCTTTCGCTCGGGCTGGCGCCGCTGAGCGGGCTTGATGCCTCCAGCCCCGTCTTCGAGGAGCGCCTCCTCGCCTACGCCGGGAAGCTCGTTCATTCCGCATATGACGTCGACGGTCTGGCCCGTTTCAAGAACAAGTTCGATCCCTACTGGATCCCGCGCTTTGGGGCCACGCGTCGGCGCCGCGACGTTGTCGGCTTCGTGATCGCCCTGTTGCGCATCCATATGGCGGGTGCCTTCCATCTGCCGGGTCGCCGCCACGCGGCAAGGCAGGTCGCGGTCGCATGAAGTTCCCGTTCCGAAAGGGCGCACCGGTCGAGACGGTGCCAGACGAGGCTGTGCCCAACGAGCCCCTGCCCGCAGAGGCTGAGCCCGACGAAGTCCTGCCTACAGACGTGGTTGCTGCCGATCAGGCCGCCGTCGATGCTCCGCCTGCAAAGGCGGTCCAGTCCAGGGCCTCTCGACACAAGCCGGACCCCACCGAGCCCGACTCAGCTTCCAGCGTGGCCGCCGAGCCCGTCTCGGACGAAAGCCGGCCCGCCGAAGTCGAGGAGCCCGGCGTCCGCCGCCCGAGGCTCCGCGCGATTCGAGCCATCCTTTCGCGGCTGCGCCCCGGCCGCAAGTTCGAGAGATACGCCTGGCTCCCGGTCGGTGTTGTCGTTGCCGCGATCATCGTCCTGGTGTCCGTGTACTCCCAGACGGTCCAATCGAGCGACCAGGCGCTGGTTCTGATGGGCTTCGACTCGGATCGGGCGCAGTTGATCACGGCGTTGATCATCGCCGCCGTCGGGGCGGCCGTCGTCACCCTCGTCGTCAATCGGGTCGGATTCGCCACGTTGCTCGGCCTCGGTTCGCTGGCTGTGTTGTTCACCCAAACCTTTGTCACGGAGACTCAGAACGCCCTCGCAGCAACCGGAGCGCTGGGTGCATTCGATCCGGTCGGTTGGCTCCTCACGCTCCTGACGCTGGTTGTCATCGGCCTCGTCATATCCTGGGCCGTAGCCATTGTCGCGGCCGCGGTCCGGCCGGGGCTGGTCTCCTCTCTCCTGGCTTTCTGCCAGATCCTGGGCTTTGCCCTGCTGATCGTTGGCTCAATCGTGTCCCGGGTTGGTGCCAGACTGTTGCGACGGCCGGCCGCCTGGGGTCTCGCGCTGCGAGGGCTTGCCAACGCCCACCGGCCCAGCCTGAGGTTGGCTCGCCGTCCAGTGGCAGCGGCCCTGGTGATCGTCCTGCTCGCCGCCACGGTTCCGGCCTTCGCCGACATGGTGAATCTCACGCCGGATGCCTTGATGCTCGGGGGCAACAACCAGGGCGGGGGACTGGTTCATGACGTCTCGTTCCCTGCCGAGAGCCAGGTCGCCCGGGCATCGGGGACTCCCAGCCCAAGCCCAACGGCGTCGGCCGGACCGGCCTCGCCGAGCCCGTCCCCGACCCCCTCCATCACGGCGGCTCCCGGCACCAAGCCGTGGCTTGCTTGGAAGCCGTCGGGCGCCGGGCGTGTCGATAAGGTCTTCATGCTGGCGCCGTGGAGAGGAGGGACGGCGACCAACTCCGAGATCGACGTCTACACGCCGCCGGGCTACGTTGGTTCCGGTCAGCGAACCTACCCGGTGATCTACGAGGCGCCGACCGGCCTGGACCTGTGGGGCAAGGGCACGGGAGTCATCTCGGCTCTCGACACGCTGATCGACTCGGGCCAGATGCCGGCATCGATCGTTGTCTTCATCGACTCGGGAGGCGCGCCTTACGGCGACACCGAGTGCGCCGACATGTACGACGGCTCGCAGTGGTTCGAGTCGTACATCACCAACACCATTCCCACCTGGGTCGAGACTCACTACGACGCCATCCCGAATCCCAAGGCCCGCGCGATCATGGGCATGTCGATGGGTGGCTTCTGTGCGGCAATGCTGGCCCTTCGACACCCCGACGTCTTCGGGATTTCGATCTCGTTCTCCGGCTACTACACCGCCGGCGCCGGTGGCCCCGCTTCCATGAAGCCGTTTGGAACAAATCTCGACGACTTCTCACCGGCCTTGCTTGCCCCGGCCCGTGCGGCGGAGGATGCGTCCAAGCTCTACTTCATCATCGTCGTCAACCCGGCTCAATCGTTCTACGGGCCGCACGCAACCAACTTCGAGAAGATCCTCCTCGACAACGGCTACAAGTACTTGAGCATCAACTCGGATTACACCCATGGCTGGGGCCAGGTCCGCAACGAGACGCCGCCGGCGATGAAGGCTTGGGGTTCGCAGCTCGTGTTGAACGGGATCTGGTGACGGGGCTCCGGTCGACGGCCTGATTTCCAGGAGTGGTAGCGGTGGACGAGTTCCTGGACGAGCTCGAGATCAAGGATCGGGTGTTGCTCGAGACTCAGGCCGGGCCGCGGACGGTCGCCCACAGGGGCACGATCGCGAACCTCACCGCCGAAGAGATATGGGTGGCCGTCGGCAGAGCCGCTGAGGAATGGATTGCCCCCGGGTCGCCGGTGCGGTTGATCGTCGTGCGGTCCCACGATCGCAGCCTGTCCGCGGAGACGTCGGTTCGCAGGATGGTAGGTGGCTCAGGGCGGATGGCCGCCTTGGGGCGGCCCGAGGCCTGGGCAAACCATTCTCGTCGGGCCAACGATCGAGTCAGACTGGCGATACCGGCCTACCTGCTGCCCGATGCCGACGGCACAGTCGTCCCGGCGCGAACGACGAACATAAGCGTCGGCGGCTTCCACTGTTTGACCGCCCTGCCGATGGCCGTCGGCCGGCAGCTGGCCGTGTCGCTCATGCTCAGCCCGACGACCCCGTTCGAGTGCCGGGCCCAGGTCGTTCGCCTCAGCGACGACCCGGACGATCCGTTGCGCCGTCAGCTCGTCGTCGCGTTCCGCTTCCTCGACCTGACCGCCGATGACGAGGCCCGAGTCGCTGAGGCGCTGGCCGCCCTCAGCGACGAGACCGACGCGACGGCCGTTCCGGCCGCCTGGCACAGCGGGGATCGCGGGGATCGCGGGGAAGGACCGGCCCGCTAGCGGTCTAGCAGCCCGACTCGTCGGGATAGAGCGGCCGGACCGAGATGGTGTAGCGGCCGCTGGGCGCCGTCCAGACGGTGACGACGTCGGCGTTCCTGGCGGCGGCCGTGAATGCCGTCAGATCGGCACCCGTCACGGCGATGCAGAGCACGCCTTCGATGGCGGTCTTCATGCCGGACGCCGGGTCAATGCCGATGGGCCAGGCGACGAAGCGCGCGCTTGGTCCGGCCGAGTTGGGAGTCTGGGCGGGGGTGGTGAAGACACGCATCACGGTCGGTTGGTAGGCCTCCGCGCCATCGACAGGTCGACCGAGGAAGGTCGATAGATCCAGCATCTGCTTCTGGAAGGCCTCCAGCTTCGATCGGGCCGCGGCGACGTCCTGGGGCGTCCCGAGGTCCTCCGACAGGCCGAGGGCATAGGCGCTCACGACATGGGTCACGCCGGCCACGGTCGTGGTGAAGACGCTCGTGCCCGCGTCGGCGACGCCGCCGACGTCGTAGCTCGCGTCGGGCCCGAGGAGACCGGCTTCATCGGCGGCGGCCAGGATCGACTGGATCTCGGCAGGGGAGACATGGAGGAGGCGCAGGTCCGGCAGAAGGAGCCGGGGGTACGTGGCGTCCAGGGGGCCGGCGACGATGACGCTGCCGTCGCCGCAAAGTGCGAACTCGGGCAGCCTGGTCAGCTGATAGCCGGCCGGCACGAATCCGCCTTCGTCGGCGATGCGCAGGATCAGCTTGTCGGGGCCGATCTCGACCGCGTACTTCGGGGTCGAGGATGGGCCTGATGATTGCGCCGGCGATGGCGAGCCGGCCCTGGGCGTTGGCATGCTTCCACTGGGCGCGGGTGAGGCACAAGCCCCCGCCACCAGGCAGATCGCCAGGATCGAAATCCGTTTCCGCATCCGAGCCTCTCGCGTGCGCCGAACGCCGCCTGGAACAAGTCGTCTCAGGCATTCGACGCTCGCATGCGTGACGCGGTTCCCGCGACCCGCGACCCGCGAACCGCACCGGCTCGCGGCCTCAGGCGTTGCCCTGAGATAGGCGAACCAGGCCCGAGCAATGGTAGTCTCGATTCTCGGCGTCGCGCCAGCGAGCGGGAGTAGCTCAGTCGGTTCGCCAGCCGCTGGCGCAGATTAGTGACCGCGCGCGGGGACCTTTAGGGGCTGTTGGGGTCTCCGAGGGTGGCGCACCGTGGGGAGGTCTCGCGGTCCTTCGGCCAAGACCACTCCTCGAGACTCCGGTATCTCGCATGCTCCGCGCTCTCAACGTCCAATCTCGCCGCCTCATCGGTCCGGCAGGACAGTTAGGGGCGCCGGACGCTGCCCCATCCCATCCGGATGTGCGACCCAGCCGCGAGATCGCGCTCGATCGGATCCTTCTGGCTCTCGCTGCCGGTGGCTGGGGCGTCGCCGTCGTCTGGCTTACCTCCGGCCTCGGGGGACCGGGCACACAGCGCGCCGTTGCCGACGTCGGCGAGACTGCCCTGGACCTGCTGGCAGCAGTGATCGTCCTTCGGGCGGCGCTTCATATCGACGTCCATCGGATTCGCCTTGGGTGGGCGGTGCTGGCCATCGCAATGCTCGTCTATGCCATTGGCGACGGGGCATTTGCCTGGTTGGACCTTAGCGGCGGCACGACCTCCCCATCGTTGGCCGACCTTGCCTACGTCAACTACTACCCGATCGTCGTCGTCGCCCTTTTCATGTTCCAGCGCGCATCGTCCGCCCGGCGCGACACTCTCCGGCTCACGATCGACTCAATGATCGTGGTCATCGGCGGCGGCATCGTCGTCTGGCATACGCTCTTTCGACCCGTTCTCGCGTCCCTGAACCCGGACCCCCTGACCGCCGCGCTCGCACTCGGATACCCGATCGGCGACCTCGTGCTCCTGTTCGGCGTCGCCGCGACCTCGCTGCGACACCCGCCGGAGATTGATGCCAGGGCCCTGGCGGCACTCGTCGGCGGTCTGGGGCTCATGTTCGTGGCCGATGTCGGCTACGGGCAGCTGAACCTCACCGGTACATTCGGCCTCGAGCGCTGGCCCGACGTCGTATACCTCAGCTCGACGCTCCTCATAGCTCTCGCGGGATACTTCCAGGCGCACCCCGGCCCGGCGGCGGCGGGCCGCGACAGGGCCCTGAGCCGCCTGCTCCTTGGCGTGCCATATGTCGCGCTCGCAGCCGGCTACTCGGTCCTCATCGTGCTCGCCCAGGGTGCGGTCACGGGCGAGGTCCTCGAGGTGCTGTACGGAGCTGTTGCCTTGACCGTGATCGTTCTGATCCGCCAGGAGCTCGTGCTGCGCGAGAACAGTCAGCTGCTGTCCGAGCAGGCGCGGCGGGAGTCGGAGGAACGATTCAGGAGGCTGGCCGCGAACACGTCCGATGCCGTGTTGCTGGTCGATCGCGACGGCGTCG